>Ga0206794_1059_pt1 | contig 30175 bp, 18 predicted proteins | sample Alteio_BWOrgCont_70_FD_152877 | JGI IMG/M metagenome (GOLD analysis project Ga0206794, IMG submission 152877) | Enriched cells from forest soil in Barre Woods Harvard Forest LTER site, Petersham, Massachusetts, United States -... | ecosystem: Environmental > Terrestrial > Soil > Temperate forest >...
TCTTTATAAAGCGCTTTATTATCTTTGTGCTTCTGGTTTGGATCCTCTTCTTCCCCTGGGGCGAAATCTCCCTTATCGCTATCGCAATTATTGGCGTGAAATGGAACAGTACCGTTGCGGACTCTCCATTTAGATTCAAGAATAGCCCATGTTTCAGAGAAGCCGAAAAGAATTCCTACAGTAAAAACGCGCTCGCAGCGCTCGTCGTGGCTTTCATCTCCAAATACAGAGAGCATTACAGCCTCAATTCTGGCCGAAAGTTGACTTTGAACACACATCAGCATTACGCGCCACCAGGCGAAGGGCGCCGAAATTCGACCAGCGGAATGAGACGATGCATTCCGCGGCTCGATACCGCGTTTTGCCCAGGGAATCATCACGCCGCCGCCGGACATTTCCCTCGGCGGTACTGCCAATTCCGGCAGTTCGCCAAGAAAGAAGCAAGACCCACCCCTGAATCGAAGGCAAGGGAACACGCCTTATTCCCTTGCCTTGTTTCGGTCTATTCTTCGGCTGTTGGTGCGATGACAATGCGATCAAGGTCCGGTGCGTAATTGGACGGGTTTCCGAAAATCAGCGTGTTCGTTCCTGCATGGAGATTGACGCGCAGAACCGTTGACAACGGTTCGTCGAAGGTGGTTCCGTTCAGATCTAGTTCCTGTGGGGTTTCGTCGTTCACGGTCAAGAAGAAAGATCGCGGTCCGCTGGTTAAATAGTCGACCTCCAATAGGTACACACCGTCCGCCGGCGCAGTGACGTTGGAAAAGGTGACGGTATTGGCGGGTCCTGCGCCAATGTTGCCAGCCTTCGACAATCCCGAGGAGTAATTGCTGAATCCCGCCGTCACCGAGCCACTGAGAGTCGCGGCTTCTGCTTCGTACTCGGAAAAGGCGGGGAGCGGAGCATCGCCGTTGCCGCTGATCACAATGCGATCGAGGTCCGGTGGATAGCTGGTCGGATTGCCGAACTGGATGGAATTGTATCCCGCATGAAGCGGGACAACGACGGTAGTGCTGGCAGGAACGTAGAAGCTTCCTCCGCCGGAGTTCAGCGTCTGGAACGGACCGCTGTTGACCGTGTAGAGATAGGATCTCAGCCCGATTGTCATCGAATCGACCCGCATGAGATAGTTGCCCGCCCGTTGGACATAGACATTGTTGAAGGTGACGGTATTGCTTGAACCCAGGCCAAGATTGCCGACCTTTTCTCCTCCGGAACACGGCGCGCATTGAGCGATGGATGCAGACCCGCCAAGCACTGCCGATTCCGCTTCATAGCTGGTCGACGGGGAAGGGGGAGCCTGCCCGTTGGCAGTCACCTTGAGAAGAACGGAACCGTGCCCCTGAATCACCGTGGAGAACACGTGTCCGGAGGGCCCGAGATCCTGGTGGTTCCATAAGTCGCGCACACGAAGTGCCGCGGACCTGCCCAGAAGGGTCCACGGAAAGTGGACAACCGCAGGCGTTGCATTCAGGTTGAATAGCCCAACATAGTAGGTGTTGTTGCCAAGACTCGAAGCCCACACCGGCTGCTCACCGCCGAGCACCAGCTTGGCCGGTTTGCCGCTCTGCTGAATAGCGATAATCTCATCGTTGCTGACAAGCTGCTTACCAACGGAGTCGATTTTTGTCAGGTCACCGCCTAGATACATGGGGGCGTTTGCCATTGCCCAAATCGATACCGCCGTCTGCTTCTCGGCCGGTGTAAGTCCATCGATGATCCCATCGCCGATATCCAGCGAGTCGAGATCGTTCCAACCCAGCGTTGGACCCGCATCGTTCTGCCATGCGGGCAGATCGCGGAACCGTTGATAAATGCGATCCCAATCGGTGAGCGTTCCGCAGCGGCCTTCGCACTCCACGTCGTCTTCGATGCGGCGCGCATTCGAGTATTGTTGCCAGGTCTGCAGGTAGTCCGCATCGAGCGCCCAGGACACCGTGAGCCAGATGGGACGTCCGCTGGCGGCGATGGCCTTCGACCATGCCGCGACGTCGGGCTGATTGTTGATCGACAGGTTATCGCTGTAGGAACCAGGGGTCACGCCGTCCAGTTTGATAAGGTCCAACCCCCACGAAGCGAACAGCGCGACGACCGAGTTCATGTACTCCTGCGAACCGGGCTTCGTGAAGTCGATCTTGTAGTGATACGGAGATGTTCCCGGTCCGCCAAATGCATTGCCGGCAGTGTAGGGCACCAAAAGGATGTCTTGTATGTGGTATGGCGTTCCGAGGATTGGCGAATTCGCAGCGACGGCCGGATACTCCACGCCCGGAATCCAATAGATTCCCGCCTTCTGTCCGTTCCGGTGGATGTGATCGATCAGCGCCTTGATATCAGGGAAGGTTGTGGTGTTCGGAATGGGACGCCCGTTGGCATCGAAACTGCCTTGCCAGCCGGAGTCGATGTTGATGTATTGGAATCCGTGCGCCTCGATGCCCGATGCGGCCAGGGCGTCGGACTGGGCCATGATGTTCGCCTGTGTGAGAAAACTTCCATCGATGGTCTGCTCACTGAAAGAACTCCAGCCGAGATAAGGCCGTTGTCCCTCTCCGTTGACTTGCGCACGCGCCGACGGGAGTACCAGGAAAGCGGCGGCAAGAGTCAGGGTTACGAGGACGAGGCGTGGACGACGAAAGCGAATCGCTGAAATCCGCGAGTCTTGAAACTGGATGGTCATAGGGGAAGGCTCCAATTCCTTGGCAATAGGTATAGGAATCGTGCGTCGCTCACCGCCTGAGCGTCCGACAACTTGCTGCCGATGTCTTCGCGGTAAGAAACATACGAACTTTAATGCTCAGATTTGCGTGCTGTCAAAACGGACGAGAAAAGCCCCTGCGATTTGCCATTCAAGAGGCCTTCTGGGGAAGGCATTTAGGCCGTCCACTTGGAGTGCAACCGGGCGAGTGGCTCCGGCTGGCGTCGGGGCGGTGACCTTATTAACCGCTGATCTGTGAATATGAATACTTGATCGCGAAAATGCCAGTCGGCCGGCTAGAAAGCAATTTATACAGAAGGAGTCACTACGGATCTCGAACAATTCCCAACTCGGATTCGCCGCCTCGACGCCCGAGGAGGGGGCACGAGTGGAGATTACGGCGGAGTAAATTGATCAGAAGTCGAGAGGCAAAACGAAAAGTCCGCCGCAAATCATCAATCGGCAGTTCATCACCGGTCAGGTTACAGGCACATGCTTAAAGTCTTCTGCGCGCCCGTCCGCTACACGCAGGGGCCTCATGCCACAGAACCACTCGGTGCCGAAATCCGCACTCTCGGGCTTGAAGGGCCGGCCTTCCTTGTTGCCGGAAGCGGCGCTATCCGCCAACTCTCGGAGACCTGGAGCAAGACTTTCGCAGCTGTGAAGATGAGCGATGCGGTCTTCCCGTTTAGCAGTGAATGCACGGTTGCGGAAATCCGGCTACTTCGATGCACCACATGATCTAATGGTCTTCGATGAAGCCATACTCGCACTCCCAATGGTTAACCGAAATGCCGAACTCCTTGCGGTTCTGGTGCCGGGATTAGAGCTGGCGCTCCCGAAAACCGATCCCGCGAGGATGCTCGCTTTGGCAACAAGTGAGAATCTTCTCGGTCGCTTGGTTCCAGGAGACTTCTGAGCTCACTTGCCTGGATCGCGAAGAATGAGGTTGTCGAAAACATTCGCGTTCGTCCGTCGCTTGTCGTGCGGTCGCCAACCTGCCATCTCCGTCGGATCGGCTCAGAACCCCGTCGAGGGATATATTCAAGAGCCCCACTGACCTCTCGCTTGACAATCGGACCGCCTTTATCGTCACGTTTGCGGCGCCGATCGCAATCTGGGTCAAGATGATTTGGCAATCATATTTTGTGATTCATATTGACATCTTCACTCTTATTTTGCGATTCTTATCCCGGCAAACCGGGCAGCCGACTCCTGATGCTTCGAAGTGCTGCGGTAACTAAACTACTGCACATCAGCACTTTATGGGTGGGTCCGCCGCGGTCAAAATAGGTGCCCCAAAAGGGCCGATGGAAAGAAGGATCCGCATTTTGAGTGTATAGCTTGAAAAGAGAGCGGGAATTGTGAATTCTTTCTGTTGAGAGCGCGCGCAAGTTGCTCGGAAATGCAACCGACACTCGAACGACTTGAGGTCTAATGCGGCGAAAATCGAATTACGATAAATTCCCAACCATTCCCGTCTGTACGTCAGATTCCTGGGAGAGTTGGCCCGTAATTTTTGATCGCTTGAGGGCCTGCACTACCGAAGCGAATTCTGTGATTTGCATCGAATGCTACCCAGGCGTACTGGAATCCGTGCTCACGAGGACTCTCGATCACGGTCTCCAGCCCGCGGCTGTCATCATGACAACCGACCTTCTGAATAGTTCGCCAGCGATCGAGCGAATGGTTGCCGATGTGTTAGGCGATGATCCTGTATTCGGCCGGATGAACAGGATACAGATTGAAGACTTTTTCGATGAGCGGAAGCTAGGTAATGCGCGCGACCGGGCAAACCGATGGTCCAACGGGCTGCTGCTCATCGTCGGTACTGGCGCCACGTTAGTTGCCCCGGAACCAGATGTCCTTATCTACGCCGATATGGCGCGCCGGGAGATCCAACAGCGTCAGCGCCGCAATGAGATCGGAAATCTTGGAGCCGAGAACTCCCAGGAGAGCGCAGGCCTGAAATACAAGCGCGCATTCTTTGTGGATTGGCGTGCCGCGGACCGGTTGAAGGCTTCGTTGATGTCGCGCATCGATTTCTGGCTCGATACGAACAGTGATATTCCCAAACTGGTTTCCGGACAATCCATGCGGGAAGGATTGCGGCAGCTGGTGCATCGTCCCTTTCGTGTCGTTCCCTACTTCGATCCCGGCCCATGGGGTGGGCACTGGATGGAGGAGGTGTGCGACCTTCCGAACGATGTTCCGAATCACGCTTGGTGCTTCGACTGTGTTCCGGAGGAGAACAGCTTGCTGTTCAGGTTCGGATCGACCTGTGTGGAAGTTCCGGCCATGAATCTGACCCTGCTCCATCCGCGCGAGTTGCTGGGACAAAGTGTTTACACCCGGTTCGGAGCGGAGTTCCCCATTCGTTTCGATTTTCTCGATACCATGGGTGGTGGAAACCTCTCACTCCAGGTTCACCCGAAAGCGCAATACATCTGGGACAAATTCGGGATGAAGTACACGCAGGACGAGAGCTATTACCTTCTGGATGCAGGCGAAGATGCAAGCGTCTATCTTGGTATCAAAAACCACATAAATCGAGATGCCATGATTCGGGAATTGAAGGCGGCTCAGACAAATGGCCATTCTTTCAGGGCTGAGGCGTATGTAAACAAGTTCCCAGCCAGGAAGCACGATCATTTCCTGATCCCGGCAGGTACGATCCACTGCTCAGGAAAGAACAGTATGGTCCTTGAAGTCAGTGCGACTCCCTACATATTTACGTTCAAGCTGTGGGATTGGGACCGCATGGGTTTGGATGGTTTGCCAAGGCCTATTCATATCGACCACGGGTTGATGAACATCGCCTGGGATCGCGACACCAATTGGGTTCGTAAGAACCTGGTCAATCAGATAGAGCCGGTTACGGAAGGCCCAGCATGGCGCGAGGAGCGCACCGGACTTCACAAGTTGGAGTTTATCGAAACGCGCCGACACTGGTTCACAGGTCCGACACCTCACGAAACTCGGGACACGGTCAACGTTCTCAATCTTGTCGAGGGAGAGGAGGCCGTTGTCGAAAGTCCTAACAACGCTTTCGAACCATTTGTTGTTCACTATGCTGAGACGTTTATTGTGCCGGCGGCGATTGGTCCTTATCGAATTTCGCCTACTGGTCAATCGATCGCAAAGAATTCTGCGACGATCAAAGCGTCGGTTCGCAACCACTGGCCTCATTCTGAACAGACTGCTGGATATTAGTCTAGGCCTCTTCGCGCAAAATCAGTCCAGTATTGGTAGATTGAATGGTAAACTTCTGCGCTCCCCGGCACACATGTCGCAGTTCACCCGAGAAGCCTCTTGGCGTGTCTGCGTTCAACAGCTCGAATGCTCCGCCGAGCTTTGGTACATAGCCGAACAACGTGCAGACGACTGTCTCTGCAAAGGCTCCGCCGCCCGTGCATTCGCGCATGCAGCCCTGACGCTGTGCAATGCGGACCGGTGCATCGCGGTCCCGCCGCTTTGCACCGTAGAACTCGCGTGCCTGCGCGTACACGCCTTCATAGAGTGCGGCCTGAGTGCGCCGCAGAAAGGGCACGGCTACCTTCCAGTAGCCGAGGCGGCACAAGGCATCAACCGTTACGGCAGGCCATGCGTCATAGGCGCCCATCGGGCCGTGATCGGGGCGGTCAGAGTTCGCTGCCGCCACGTCGAGTTGGGATTGCGCGCGCATCCACTTTTCCATCAGTAGTTCACGTTGAACGAAGTCCACCATTTCGCGGCTAACGTTGGGCGGGAGGTCAGCAGCGAGGAAGCGGCCCACCGTGGCGAAGTCGTAGCAGTGCCGCATCTCCACGCGAGTGCCGTCGCGATGCAGGCTTGCCCAGACACCCTTTCCTGGCTCGTAGAGGGTCATTACTGCTTTGAACATGGCATCCGCCTCGACGCGCAACTGGCGCGCCTCGGTGCCCTCACCGATCTCCCCAAAAATGTCGGAAAGCTCGCGCATCATCCACACATTCGCGGAGTTGAACGACGGAACCTTGTTGATGTAGGTGGGCACACACTCCAGCAGGTTGAGCGCGCCGCCATAATCGGCAAGCTGGTCTTCAGGGTTCAACCGCAGTTTCTTCCAGTTCGTCGCCAGAACGCGCAGGCGTTGCAACACTGTCTGGTCGGCGATCTTTTCCCGGAGGAACTCCTTGTCCTGCGTGACGGCGAAATACGACCAGGTCAGCCGGAAGATAGAAAGATCGTTAGCCGCATATCCACGCAGATCCCATCCTGGGGGAACTTCCAGATGGCCGGGTGAAGCAGGCCGCTCGGTTTTGAAGACGATGACCGCACTCTCGTGTGGATCCTGTTCCAGGAACAGCTTGATTTGCTCCCTCATCTGCTTAGGTTCGAGCAAGGCGAAGATAGTCGAGAACAGCGAGGTATCCCAGTAGAACACCACCCCTTTCGCCCGCTCGCCGCTGGTGATGAAGGTTCGGTTGTTCCACAGGTTGGTTCGCATCAGAACCAGCAGGGTAAGCATGCTGCGGTAATAAATCTCGCGGATTGCGCCATCGTCTGTAACCAGCAGCGGAGCATTGCCTGAGAAGAAACTGTTGCCCGGCGTGAAGGCGCTCTTCCAGCGCTCCTCCCACACGGCCTTTGTGCGGATCCACTGCGTCTCGTACCACTCGCTTGTGAAAGGTTTGCGTCCCGGCATGCCCGGTTTCTCCACGTGCATCAGGAAGCGAATCTCGCGGCTCGCACCCGGCACAAGGGTCACCTGCCACTCGGCAAATTGGCCGTCCACCTTGCCTTGCAAAGGCTCGAAGAACAAATAAACCGCGTCCATTTTCCACTTGTCCGATGTGGCACGGATCTCACCAGCACCGATGATCTCCTGCTTCACCGGCATCCAGCCGATGTCTGCCGTAATCGATATGTTAAAGGTCTCGGCGGCCGCGCCTTTGTTAGTGAACCTCACACGCCAAAGTAGCACTGTATCTTCCATGACCATCCGGTTACTGGTGACCACATCGAGGTCGCCTACCTGCGCACGGCGTACGGCCTCGTAGGCGAACCACCGGCAGCTTGTGCTGTCGTAAGACTCGCCATCGATCGTCATCCCGCACAAGGGCAAGGAATGGTAGATAGGCAAGAGTGGTCCCGATTCGTCGCCATAGAGTTGCCCGCCCGGCAGGAAGTTCACCCCGACAAGATCCGGCGCGCAAGCGGCCATCTCGTGAAAGTTATGCAGCGAAGGCATCTGCGCGAGCAGGCGGCAATCCAGCCAGCCTGTTCCCATCTCCTCCAGCGTCGGTAGCCCGGAGGCGCTTGACGGCGTTGCTGCGCCGTCCGACGCAAACGCAAGAGCCTCGCCACGCAGCAACTCCGCTGAGAGTGCCGCAATGCCCGTTTCGCAAAACAGCCGCCGGCTTAGGAACTTATGCATTATCGAGCTCCTGCTATGGACTCACTGCAAGTACGGGAAAGAGCCTGCCAGCACAAAAATCGCCAGCACAAGTACGGTCACGCCCGTCCACTGGATGCGGATGGGAACCGGCCCGCAATCCTTCCATTCGCCTGTAAACATACCCAGCGACGTCGCAGTGATCACGATCAGCGACATAAATAAGGGCCATCCAAGAATCGGCCCCCAGGATCCCAGTTGGCCCGCTGCCAATCCATAAAGCAGTGTGCTTCCGAACCAGCAGATTGCCATGATTGCCGCCAACGCCCAATGTGAATGCCCCACTCGGTACCTGCTTCCGGACCCATTGCGTTTCATCAACCAGGCACAATACAGGACATTCGGAACTGCACCGGCAAGCAGCAGCGGAAGCCAAACTGCGTTGATCGCGTTGAGCCGGTTAGCACCAAAGGAGCGAGCTACGTCGACCAACGGTGTTCCGAAAGCGATTCCAAGATTCATGAGCGATGCGAGAAGACCGCATAGGATAGCAAGCAGCAGACCTTGTGACGTCCGTTTCTGTGATGAAACGTTCTGCCACCCCGATCCCTCTCGCATGCGTCCGGCTACGGCACAGAGAGTCACGCCCACCAGGACGAATACAATTGCTCCAAGCACCCCATAGCCGGCCGTGCTGTTGAGGTGTTCCCGGTGCAGGAATAACATCGGGATCAAGCTTCCGACGGCCGCTGAGGTTCCCAGGACAATAGAAAACGCGAGGGTAATCCCGATCATATCCACCGCAAGGCCGAAGAAGACCTGAGCTACTCCCCACCCCGCGCCAAATCCACCGACTTCGAGAATGATTTGCGGCGTGGCTGTGCGGTAAACCATCGACAGATTCGGAATGGTTGCCAGGGCGGCCGCAAAAGGAAGAACCACAAGCGCGAAAACCGTCCAGGCGAGCCACGTGTTCTCCCACGCCCATTTGCGGGCATACTTCATCGGTGTTGTGAAACTTGCGTTGGCGATGCCGGCAATAATGAGGGTTAAGATTCCGCTCGACGTATTGCTCATCATCGGCTTTCCTCTTTCTTATGTCATTGTGACTCTTTCAATCATTTTCGATCACGTAGCGCGAGTGTACGTGCGGCGACGTGGTACGCTACGCAATATGCCCGCAAAGAGTGACAACCTCATTGCACGTCACGAATACATCCTTCAGCGGTTGCAGGAGACTGGCTCCGTCGCAGTTGATGAGCTCTGCACGACGCTCGGCGCATCCATAGCTACTATTCGCCGGGATTTAGAAGACCTCGAAACGCGATCTCTGCTGCGGCGCACCCGCGGCGGCGCTGTACAAATAGGACCACTGTTCTACGAGCCGTTTCGGCATGACAGTTCCTTCCAGGACAAGGTGAGCAGCTTTGCCGAAGAAAAGCGTCGCATTGGTCTCGCAGCATCGAAGCTCGTCAGCGCGGGCCAGAAGGTTGCATTGAGCGGCGGCACCACGACCACCGAAGTGGTTCGAAGTCTTAAGGTGCTCAGCGATATTTCCATCATCACGAATACCGTGAATGTGGCAATGGAATTGAGTAACAGGAAAGACATCGAGGTGATCGTAACCGGAGGCCACCTCCGCGGAAGTTGGTTCACACTGGTGGGTCCGCTCGCAAATGCTGCGGCCGACATGCTTTTCTCGGATATCATGTTCATCGGTGTCGACGGCATCGATTCCAAAAAGGGCCTGACTTGCACGAATGCTTCCGAAGCTGAAGTCCTGCGGAAGCTTGTGCAGCACGCCAAAATGAAGGTCGTAGTAGCCGATCACAGCAAGCTCGGATCTGTCAGCAACTACCTCCTTTGTCCAACGAAAGAAATTGACCGGTTGATTACAGATAGCGGGGCGTCTGGTTCATCAATCGCACCTTTCGAGAAACTTGGTATTGACGTCACCCGGGTCTAGCTCAATTTACAGAGGTGATGACGGTGCGGAGCTGCTGAGCTCCGATGCCATCATTATGAGTTCAGACTTCAATGCGCAGGGTGACCAATTCCCAGGCGGACACGTCCACCTGTTTGCCGAGTGATTCAAGGGGCTGCTCGCGGAGGTCGCTGCGCCATACCTTGATGGGCGCGTTATCTGCCCACGTCAAGCTGACTCTGCGATTATCTCCCGAGGCGCCGAAAAGCCGGACCATCCACGCGCTGCCGTCCGCACTTCGTTTGCATTCCTGCACAAGCACATCTTTCTGATCTACCCTGAGCTTCAGGGCCATGGAGGATCGCTGCCCGTGGGCCGAAGAAACAAGAGGTTGCGACATGCCTGTGGCAAACCGGCTGGCAGCTGCGGGGTCGTAACCAGTGTGCGGACGAAGCGCATACCGAAACTCGACTGGTCCATCCTGGTACGCGCGGTAATTTGTTCCCCAATGATTGTTCATGACCCAGGAATAGAACTTCTGCGTGGGCTCGATGTGCTTACGCCAGATCTCAGGATGGGTTTGAGAGCCTAGCATGGTTGCCGAAAGAGAGCCGATTTCAACCAGGGGCGCGTCAAGTGTCGCACAGGTGACGCCGTACTCGGCATTGGCAACATCGATCCACCGGCCCACAGGCAACCAGTTCTTGCAAGACCCGGGCAGCTGATCGATTTCAGGACGCATAACCGCGAGAGGAACGTCGATGCGAATCTCACTGTTCTCAATGGCGAACGGAAAGGCAAATTGCACGCTTTCTTTGGATTCGTGCTGAGCAAAGGCTCCGGCGGGCCCGCCTTCGCCCGGGTGCGGATTCAACGGAACACGCTTCTTATTTACGGTGTTGGATATTTCAATCCAATCAGCATAGGCCTTCAATCGGATGCTGCGAACAAGGTCCACACACCCTGGTGCAAAGGACTCGATACGAATCGTTGCGACCAGTGGGCCAGCCTCCTCGATTGCGATGCGCACGGGCCCACTCGTACTCACCTTCGAGGTGTCTTTGCCTTCAAGGTAGAGGTATTGATTCACTGCCTCGTCCCGGCTGGTATTCACAAGGTTGCGCGTACTCGCGCCGGACATCAGCTCGACAATGTTGCCGCTCTTGCTGTCGACTTTCGCGCGAACAACACCGTTATCCAGGACTCCATCCGCCACTGTTACGCGCTTTGCCGGAACATGCGGCGCGGCCGCTGAAAGATGAAAACTGGCACTTCCCAGCGCAGGAACACGCTCCGCGAGAAATGCCAACTCTCCGGTGGAAAGACGTTGCGATGGGACGGAAGCGCCGAGTTCATTCTTCACGTGATCTTTGCCCAGAGACCTCTCCTTCGAGATCACGATAACTTCGGTCCTCGGCCAGGAACAGGTGTTGTGTACTGCGACGCTCGAATTATCACTTTTGCTTGCATACGCGCCGAGCACCGCGTCGAGGAGCCTCTTCGATTCGTTCTCGGCGTCGACCGCGAATTGGCGTTTCACTTGCCATTGTTGTGTCACAAACGGATTTTCGGAATCGGAAACACTATTCCATGCGCCCCATGTATGTTCCGAATACAACAGGACATTTCTCCAGGCGGCGTCTAAATCGGAGCTTTTGTATGCCTGCGGCGCCAGCATTGTAGAGAGCGTGGCTGCTTGGGCCAGGCGCTCGGCTGCTCCGCGACTCATTCGTGTCTCCAACGCCGATGACCCGGCTCCATCCTCCCAGTAAGGAGTCAAGTCGCCCTTGAACTCCGGAATCTGGTGGCCATACTGTTTCTCAAATGCCGCAAACGCATTGCTGGTTGTGGAAATGGTGAAGCGTGGCCATTCGTACTCTTCATTCCAATTCTTCACGAACTCGGATATGTCCGGATCAGGTACGGCATTGTCACCGTGGCCCGACCACCGGATATAAGAGATCTGATAAGGGAAACCGACCTCATCGAGTCTCGCTTGATACTTGTTGACCCACTCTGTGTCCGGCTTCATGATGTGTGACATTGCATAGCCGGTCCACGGAACCCAGACGAGGACCCTTTCCTTGCCCGACGGAGAGACCCACCAGAATGGCTTGTCTTGCCACTCAACCATAAAGGTTCCTATGCGGTCGAAGAAATTGGGAGCCGCAGAGAAGTAGCGGATGCCTGCCTGGGCCATTGCCGTGACTGTTCCCCACGTATACCCGGGAACATCGCTGATCATGGCGGAGTTCACGGGGATTCCACACAGATTGCCCAATTCGGTCCCATAGCGAAACAATTGCAGAAGTTCTTCCGGCCGGCAAAGGCCAGTGAGTTCGTTCGCATACATACCGTTCAGGCCGATCCAACCCTTTTTCACAGCGCTGATCAGTTCGTCGCGCTCTGGCTCGGTCTTGGTTCGCATGAACTGATCTGCTCCCCAGAGAACCTCAAGGTTCCAGACGAATCCCGCTCCGGGCGGGTAGTTCGCCGTGTTTCGCGCCAACTCGATTCCCCGGGAGATATTGGCCATTTGTTTTTCTTCAACATTGCCCTGGAGATCCGTATATCCAAGGTCATGGTGGGAATGAGGCAGGATGAAGATTTGCACTTTGCGCACCGGCTCGATGCGAACTTCGGCTGATTCTGACTTGCCGGCGACCTGATATTCGATCAGCACCTGCCGCCCCGTTTCAACCGGGTCGACATAGACATTGAATGTATGCGTCCCGGCAGACAGAACACGGCTCTCGATTTGCTGGTGCTCGGCACGTACGACTAGAGGTGCGTCCGGTCCGGCGTGCTCTATCGTCAGTTGGATCGGTTGGACAAGTCTCCCAGATTGCTTCGCTAGCCCGCGAATCGGCAAGGCAAAGCTCGGCTGTTCCTTCGTGGACGGGTCCTGGGCAAGAGTGAATATCCGCCGCTGCGCACAAATGATGCCGGCTGACGCCGCAATTCCCTTTATGACTTTACGTCGTTCCATGCTCGGCGAGAATTCCCTTCCTGTCCCGTGCAACGGACCTCAAAGAGGCGCGGGCGATGGGATGCATCGGTTTCCAAGTTCGGAGTTCGATATGGAGGTATGAGATGGACCTCACATGCCGCCCGTTCGGCTGGAGTTTGTGCCGACGGAGAATACTAAGGGAGGCCATGGTCAGATGTCAAAAAAAACACGCGTATATAGCGATCGCAATATGTATATAGCGGCATATATAACGATCATAAAATCATATTCACACTCGAAAATCAGACCTTCCAAGCGGTTTCGAAACGTGATCGACCGATCACATCCTGACGGCTTTTAGCGGACCAAAATTGTGCTCCATTCTGGTTCAAAAACAACCTCAGCGGTATCCCATGATACGTGTGGCGGAGTTTTGTGCCCTCAGCAAAGCGCGCTAAAAAACAGACAAATGTCCAACTAACCATAGCAGTATCAATCATATAAATACCTAACCGCGGACCACATAACGAGGCCGGTTGGAACCCAGCCTCCGGCATTCTATTGGGAAAATAAGATCACGTATAGCGAGTGAATTAAGCAGAACGATCATATTTTATGCTTGACAATGCACAAATCGCTCTCCTATGATCCGCCCCAACCATGAAGCCGTAGCGTCTCCGACTGGCAATTAGGAAGCAGTTCCGATGGAGGCCGCGAGTACGCGAATTCGGATAACTGATCGGGTGAGTGGAGAAGTGATTTTGGGAGGATACCGATGCTCAAGAGATTGACGCTTGTGATCGTTGCGTTCGCGTGCCTGCCAAACGGTTTGATTGCACAAACCACAAACGGCATCATTACGGGAGTGATCACCGATACATCCGGAGCGGTTGTGCCGGAAGCGCAGGTAAGTGTCGTTAAGCGGGACACGGGCCAGGAAAGAACGGCTCTTTCTGATGCAAGGGGCTTGTACGTTGTCCCGCAGTTGGCTCCGGGTGTTTATACGCTCACGGCCGGCAAGCAAGGCTTCGCGTCAGTGAGGCATAACAACATTCAACTCCTGGTCAATCAAAGTTTGACGATCGACGTCCAGTTCTCGGTCGCTTCGACCACTCAGACGATCGACGTTACCGCGGCCCCGCCCATGTTGAATACAACGTCGTCGACGCTGAGCCACGTTATCGAACATGAGGAAACAGTCGATTTGCCATTAAATGGGCGCGAGTTCACGCAGCTTGCGCTCTTGACCCCAGGAGCGGCCCCGGAGGAGGGTGGGCAGCAGTCTGGATTCACAGTAAATCTGGGAGCGGGAGGGATCTCCCCGGCCGTGAGTGGGCAAAGAGCCAACCAGAACAACTTCACCATTGATGGCGTTCTGAACAACAATATCTACACCAACGTGTGGTCGATTTCGCCGCCGCCCGACGCCATCGAGGAGTTTAACGTACAAGCCCACATTACGGATGCGGAGTTCGCCATCTCAAGCGGCGCGAACATAAACCTTGTCACCCGGTCTGGAACCAACCAGTTCCATGGCAATCTTTGGGAATTTATTCGCAACGACGCTTTGGACGCGCAGACCTATCCAGATACAAAGCGCCTCGTCTACAGGCAAAACCAATACGGCGTCTATTTGGGCGGTCCAATCATCCGGAAGAATACGTGGTTTTCCGGCTATTGGGAGGGATATCGTTACTCCCGGGCCGGCACCCAGCTCGGTGCCACACTTACTCCAAGCCAAATCGCGGGCGATTTCTCCGCCGAGGAAGGAACCACACCGATTGGAACGGATAGTTTGGGTAGACCGGAATATGCGAACGAAATCTATGACCCTGAGACCAGCCGTCCCGATCCGGCAAATCCCAAATTATATCTACGGGATCCCTTCCCAAATAACATCATTCCGTCCAACCGTCTCGACGCCGCATCGCAGACTTTCGCTGCGAAGTTCTATCCTAAGCCCAACCTGAACGTACCGGAGGGAGTCCTACCCAACATTGAAACGACGGTTCCGACCACGATCAAGAGCGACGTCTTCGGCTTTCGACTGGATCATCAGTTTACTGCCGACGATAACGTATTCGCACGGTTTAACCGTTCCAAACAAAACCAGACGTCTCCATTGAACTTCGACGTCTCAACCACAGCGATTAGTAACTATGCGCAGGTCGTTGCGTTGGGTTATACACACACGTTCAACCCGAACACTCTACTGAACTTTCGTTTCGGATACAGTTGGCAAAACAACTATGTCAATTATGGGCAATCGGATCCGGGCCTGGTGTCGGACATGGGCTTGACCGAGCAAATCCCCGTGCATGCCGGTGAAGTGTTTGCTCCAAATCTGAGCCTGGGCAACGGCTACAATGGCATCTCGAATTTTGCCATCCCGCTAGGTCCGATCCAGAACATGGACTACCACCTGGATCTATCAAAGGTGATGGGCAACCACACGCTGGGCGCAGGCGGCATGTATTACCACGTCCGCAGCTTCGACGACGGATGGGGCATATCAGCCAACTTCTCCTCTGCCGGTACCGCCCAAGACGGACTTACCGCAAACGGCACCGGGTTCACTCCTGCCAGCTTCGTGCTGGGGACGCTCGATCTTTATGCCCCGTGGGTAGGTGAAACCGCGGCGGATCAGACCGAGAATTGGTATGGGTGGTATGCCCAGGATCAGTGGCAAGTGACTCGCAACCTGGTGCTCACCGCCGGCATTCGCTGGGACTATGTTTCCCCCCCCAATTATCACCGCGTCGAATCAGGACTCGACATGGCCACCGGGCAAGTTTGCATCACCGGAGCTGTACCGCCCCAATTTCCTAAGGCAACCTGTCCGAGCGGCTACTTTTACAGCCAGTACAACGGGTGGGAGCCGCGTTTTGGCCTAACCTACAGGGCAGCGAAACGCACAGTAGTTCACACCGCGGTCGTCATCCTCGACGATCACAACAACACTGTAGTACAGGAGAACCAAAACATTCGGCTCTCCTGGCCCGATGCGGCACTGCCGACCCTCAGCAGTTTGGATATTGGATTGCCGGACAACGCCTATTGGCACGCCCTGCCGGCTGCAGCATCGTTTCTCGGGTCGAACAACCCGTTTGGAGTTAGTTACGGGGCAAACCCGCACAATAAAATTCCCTATTCCATTGAGTACAACCTTGGCTTTGAACAGCAACTGCAAGAGCATTTGACGTTGGACGCCGACTACGTCGGTTCGGTCGGCAGGCACGGCTACACCGCTTCAACTACGAATACGGCGGTTACTCCCGGTCCTGGACCAATCCAACCGCGTGCGCTATACCCGCAATATGGTACCTTCAGCTATTCGCTGAACGGAATGCCTTCCAGCTATAACGCTTTGCAGGTGTCACTCAACAAACAGATGTCTTCGGGGTTGAGCTTTAAGGCTTCGTACACCTGGTCTAAATCGCTGGACTGGCAGTCGGACCCATACTCAAACTTCGCCGGACCAGTTGATTTTTACAATATGCGCGCGGACTGGGGCCCATCCGATTACAACCGGCCACAGATCTTCGTATTCAGCGGCATATATCAACTGCCGGTCGGAAGGGGCAAGCAATTCCTCAACAGCGCGAACGCCTTCACAGACGCTGTCCTGGGTGGTTGGAGTGTGGGAACCATCATCACCCATAACTCCGGTGCTCCTACAAACGTCGCCGCCAATGGGGACGTTGCCAACACGGGATGGGGTGGCCAAAGGGCCCAAAGAACCGGCGCGAGTCCATATATGTCCGGCGGAGGAGGGGGAAAAGCCTTGAAGCAGTGGCTGAACCCTGCCGCATTCACGCAGCCCGCCGCATTCACACGCGGGAATGAGAGCCGGAACGACCTGCATGATCCGTCGTTCAATAACGTGGACTTCAACGCGACCAAGATCTTCCCCTTGTTTGAAAGGAGCAAACTGGTCTTCAAGGCGGAGATGTTCAACATCTTCAATCACACAAACTACGGAACCCCAAGCAATACTGTGCAAAGCAGCGGCTTCGGTCAGATCAATAGTGCTAACGGTTACGGCCGCCTGATTCAATTCGGTTTGAAGGTTCAATTCTGACACTTTCGACCGCTCCCATGTTGAGCATAGGCCCGCCGCTAGCGGCGGGCCTTGCGCTATAGTTGCAGGAAGCCAAAAAGGGTTGGGGAAGTGACCACGGAACTGAGCCAATGAATATCTCCCGCCGCCGGATGTTTTCTTATCTATGTGGAACCGTATTTGCACCGCGGCTCGTTGCGCAATCAGGCATGGCCTCGCGCGGATTGACGCAACGGCCCCGACCAGCGCTGTCAGGGCGGCCGTTTGCGGCTCACTTTACAGACATTGCCGCGAGCGCGGGCTTGGTCGCGCCCATAATTTACGGTGGTGTCGATCACAAAGACTATATCCTCGAGGCAGACGGCTGCGGTTGCGCATTTATCGATTACGACGACGACGGATGGGTGGATATCTTTCTGTTGACCGGCACCAGGATTACGGGCGCGCCACCTGGAACATCGAACCGGCTGTACAAGAATAACCGTGACGGCACATTTACGGATGTAACCGAGAAAGCCGGCCTTCGTCACGTCGGCTGGGCAAACTCCGTGTGCGTTGGGGACTACAACAACGATGGCAATGAAGATATCTTTTGCACCTATTATGGCGCGAACAAGCTGTATCGAAACAATGGCGATGGAACGTTCACCGATGTCACTGAGCAAGCAGGATTGTCTATCGCTTCGGATCAGTTCAGCTGGGGAGCCGGCTGTTCCTTTGTCGACTACGATCGCGACGGAAAGCTGGACCTCTTTATTTCAAATTACATTCGCTTTGACTTGAACAAGGTTCCAAAGCCTGGCGATAGCCCGTATTGCAACTGGAAGGGAGTTTCCGTGAATTGTGGACCGCGCGGGCTTCCTCCCGGATTTCCTAGCCAGCACGTTCTCTTCCACAACAACGGCGACGGTACGTTTACAAATGTCACCGAGAAGGCTTCTCTGGCGGGACCGGCGCAAGGCTATGGCATGACCGTGGTTGCGGCTGATTTCGATGAGGATGGCTGGCAGGATATCTACGTCGCCTGCGATTCGACTCCCAGCCGTCTTTACACGAATAACCGTGATGGGACTTTTCGCGAGGAAGGGATTCTGCGTGGTGTGGCGCTAAATGACGACGGCGAGCAACAGTCGGGAATGGGAGTGGGAATCGGCGACTTCAGCTTGAGCGGACATTTGGATCTTTTGAAGACTCACTTTGTGGAAGACACGTGCGAACTGTTTCAAAATGATGGAAACGCGAACTTCTCAGATGCCACGCTCTCGAGTCGAATCAACATTGAGACGAGCTACACATGTTGGGGCGCAGGAATTGTCGACCTTGATAACGACGGATATCCGGATATCTTCATTGTCGCCGGAAGCGTATATCCGGAGGTGGAGCAGAAGATTCCCCGATACACTGATAAATGCCCCCGCGTTCTCTTCCGGAATCTTGGGAACGGCACCTTCGAAGAATTGGGCAAGGAGGCCGGCCCGGCCATCATCGAGCGACATTCAAGCCGGGGCTGCGCCTTCGGAGACTTTGATAATGACGGTGATATTGACATCCTCATCGTGAACATGAATGAACCGCCTTCCCTGCTCAGGAACGACGTCCGCGGAACAAATCACTGGTTGAAGGTAAAGCTCATTGGCACGCAATCAATCGCAGTGCAATTGGGGCACGCGTCGTGGTGCATTATGGTGCAAAGACCCAAGCACAAGCAGTCACGAGCCAGTCCAGCTTCTATTCGGCGAATGACATGCGACTCCATTTCGGGCTCGGTAGCGCGGCAATCGTGAGCCTCGATATCTTCTGGCCAAGCGGGCATAGTCAGTCTTTGAAGGATGAAGCCGTGGACCATCTAATCACGGTGGTCGAAGGAAAAGGAGTCGTATCGAGAGAGAAGTTCGCAGTCAAAACGCAGCCCAGCGTGAGAGGCTGAGAATTCGACGGCCAAACTTTCCGATCATGCAACAAATTCGCGCGCACAGCTTGGAAGGTACTGCATGAGCTTGGTAGATAGACGCAAAGCTAAACGCCACTCGCTCCGCGGGAGTTCCAGGTACGAGGTAAAGGCGCCCACCACCTTCTGCAGGCTCTCTCGCGTTGCAATTGCGTTTTTGTGCATCGTTTTTTCGGGCGCAGGATTGTGGTGTTCTCCACAAGGGCCTGGTTCCACGTGCGATGTGCAAAGTGTGTTTCGATTAGCCGATGCTGAATTGAAACGCCAACAATACGACCAGGCCGAACGGGAACTCGACCGGCTGCTTGGTTGTAAGGCATTGTCCTCACTCGACACGTTTAACCTTGGGTGGCTTTACGGGCGAGCGCACAACTTCCAAAAAGCATTGAGCGAGTTCAATTCAATAAGTCGCGACGTACCCAACGCGGCAACCCACCAGTACGCAATCGCCCTGGCTCAATTCGAACTCATGGATTACGAGGCAGCTGTTGACACGCTAACCAATACCCAGGGGCCCGACCTGAACCAGGAATCGGCGAACCTCCTGGCCGTCAGTTATTCGAAGCTGGGGCTCTATCAGGAATCGTATGCGGTCCTGACAGACGAAATCCATCGCCATCCGGATGATCGGCTCGCTTACCTGAATCTCGTTACGCTCTTATGCGACCAGGGCAGGCTTGCTGAAGCAGCAGACATCGCGGATAAGGCAGTATCGGCCTTTCCACGAAATGCGGATGTGCTTGTCGTGCGAGGCGCGGCGCGCACCCTGGTCGGCGAAACTGCCGCGGCTCAGGCAGATTACCAAGCTGCAATCAAGGCATCGCCCCTGAACGGGCAGTCACGATTTTTGTTGGCAGTATCGGAATACAAAGAAGGTAGGTACGCAGATGCCCGCGACGAAATCTTGGGCGCGATTCAGGCAGGCGTGAAGGACCCCGACTTGCACTACCTCCTTGCGGAAGTGACCCTGCGGATTGACCCGCGTAACATTGAAAACGCCTTGGCCGAGCTCAACCGTGCGATCGCCATGAATCCGAGGGAAGTTCATGCGCTTTCGCTTCGGGGCAAGCTCCTGCTGCAACGGCATGATCTGAAGGGCGCGGTGAGCGACCTCGAATTGGCTCACAGTATTGATCCAGCTTCTGCGAGCGCCGCTTACAACCTGGCACGTGCATACTTCGCCATGGGCAGGGCGGAAGAGGCCAATTCGCTTTCGAAGCGGCTGGCATCCTCGGGCACAGATGCGGTGAATGAATTGAACGATCAAAAGCTCAAAGGCGCGCTCGGCCTGCAACCCCATTAAGCCGCACGCATACCGTCGTAGAGGAAATGGTTCGTGAACACAGGGTTTGTCACCAAGGTTTTCGGTCGTAGCGCTCGAGTGATTCATCTGAGTGAAAACCGATGTCGGCCACATGTACCTCCCTCGGGGCGCGTTTGAGAATGCCATCTGCCCCGCCGCCGTGTGGACACCGATGCACGAAAACATCTGAGCTCTATTTCATCGAAAGTTTGAAAGAAGGCCAACTAATGAACTCACAGGATACGCCAACGGTATTCATCGTTGATGATGATAACGATGTGCGTGAATCCCTTCAAGAGTTGCTGGAATCTGTCGGGTTGCTTTCAGAGTCTTTTGGAACTGCACAAGAGTTCCTGTCTAGTCCGCGCAACGACGGTCCCAGTTGCCTCATTCTGGACGTCAGGCTACCTGGTATCAGCGGCCTAGATCTTCAGCGTGAACTGAAAAGAGGGAGAATCAGTATTCCCATAATCTTTCTTACAGCTCATGCGGATGTTCCGATGTCGGTCAAAGCCATGAAGTCAGGCGCAATTGAGTTTCTTACCAAACCATTCAGACAACAGGATCTCCTTGATGCGGTCCACCGATCGCTCACTCGAGCTCGTATCCTCCGAGACAAAGAGCAAGAGTTAGCGGAGCTGCGAAATCGCTGTGAAAGACTCAGCGTTCGCGAGCGTGAGGTAATGAACCTAGTCGTCTCCGGGATGCTTAACAAGCAAGTCGCAGCGGAACTCAGTGCAAGCGAAGCGACGGTCAAAATGTATCGCAGCCAAGTCATGAAAAAGATGCAGGCTAAATCCCTGCCCGAGCTTGTCAGGATGGCGGATAAGCTGAGGTCTCTATAGCCCGTTGAGTTCTACCTGCTCATACGGAATTGCCAACGTACCGAAAGTAGCGGCCTAACCTACCAAAGTATGGATTTGTCCGCCCAAAGTTCGATTGCTCCAGATTGGGCAGTCACGCTAAGCTCGAGGAATGCCGGTGGACCGAACCTCCCAATTGATTGCGATCATTGATGACGAGGAGGCGATGCAAGATTCGCTACGCGACCTCATGGAGGCGGCCGGGCTGGTCGCTCGTTGCTTCGGAACCGCGGAAGAATTCCTCGAATCCGATTTGCGCCGCAAGGCAGCGTGCTTGGTCGTTGATATCCGTATGCCAAAGATGTCAGGCCTGCAATTGCAAGCCAGGCTGAAAGAAGAGGGATCCAACGTGCCCATCATCTTTATTACTGCACATGGAGATGCCAGGGCGCGGATTCAAGCAATGAGGCAGGGGGCGGTCGAGTTTTTTGCAAAGCCGTTCGATCATCAACTGTTGCTTAGAAGGATTCGAACTGCACTTGAGATGTGAACAACCTGGGGTTTTGTAGTCGCGTAGGGGTCCCATAAGGTAGAGGTGTTCCGTGGGAGATCATGCAGAAGTCACCAATGCCGGGGTTGGGGATCAGTTCGATCGAGCGTTCGAGCGGATCATAGGTGATAGTGCTGCGCTCGATTCTGTTCTCGTCCAAGTGGAGCAGGTTGCACCCACAGATTCGACTGTCCTCATCGAAGGGGAAACCGGCACAGGAAAGGAACTCATCGCGCACGCCATTCACAATGCAAGTCAGCGCTGCGGACGTGCTTTCGTGAAGCTAAATTGCGCCGCGATTCCGCTGGATCTTCTGGAGAGCGAGTTGTTCGGTCATGAGAAGGGCGCCTTCACGGGAGCCATCGCTCAGAAAATCGGGCGTTTCGAGATGGCCAACAAAGGCACCCTGTTTTTGGACGAGGTAGCCGACATTCCTCCCGTTTTGCAGCCAAAATTGCTGCGCGTATTACAGGAACAGGAGTTCGAGAGATTAGGAAGCGGTCGCACTCACAAGGTAGACGTTCGTCTCATCGCTGCAACCAATCGGGATCTCGTCAAGATGGTCGCGCTCGGACAATTTCGCGGTGATCTCTACTATCGTCTGAATGTCTTTCCCATCCTGCTGCCCGCGCTTCGGGAGCGCCGGGAAGACATTCCTTCACTTGTAATGCATTTCGCGCGAATCTTCAGTCAGCGCATGGGAAAGCAAGTCCCCTCGATCTCACCGGAAACCATGGCTGCTTTCCAGTGGTATTCCTGGCCGGGCAACATTCGCGAGTTGCAGAATCTGGTGGAGCGCGCCGTCATCCTCGCCCGGAATGGCGTGCTTCCGAACCCGCTGCACAACGGACGAAGGGAGGTTATGACTCCAGCCCTGTATTATGCGCAGACTTATCACTCGTCAATGTCTTCGGAAAACTCAGACAGCATTTTGATCCTGAGAACCCTTGAGCAGGCTGGCTGGGTTGTAGGCGGACCACGCGGCGCAGCAGCAAAACTGGGACTTAAGCGAACTACCCTGCTCGCGAAGATGAGAAGATTGGGGATTTCGCGGCCAATTCCTCAGGACGGAATAGCCACGCGCGTCATCGGAAAAGAATACGCCAACGTTTGAAAAGTCGGCTGACATGAGAAGTGGAGCGGTGGTTCAGATCTCTTCACTTTTCGGGATTTACTCCTCCGGGAAAGAAAAGCGGAATACGTCGACTTCGGATGAAGTGATTGCGTTTGCCGATACAATTGAAGCGCTCTGAAATTGCTTCAGGGTCTGGAAACAGTTTCTGCAACGAGTCGTGTCTTGCAAACTCTAAGGTCGACCAGATTTTCCGCATTCTATACCACTAAGGCGGAAGGCAGCGGGATGGGGGTAGCCTCAGCCGCTCGATTGTGGAATCGCACGGTGGCTGCTTCTGGGCGGCCGCCAGCGCCGAACAGGAGCGACATTCCATTTCACGTTGCCGATCCAGGTGACGGAGTCAGCTGCTCGTGGTTGTCTGAAACACTAAGGTCGCTCGGAGTTGGAGGCTGGTGTGAGATTTTTCGATCGCCACCGCATGCAACGAAAACTCAAGTTTCGGCCTACTGCGGTTTGGGCTCTTGCCATCATGTTTGCTGCATGCCGCGGGCTCGCACTTGACCCGAGCCAGCCGGCCAGCAGCTATATCCGCAAGGTTTTCACCATTGAAGATGGGCTTCCTGCCAACGCAGTGCATGCCATTCTGCAAACGCAGAACGGATTCCTTTGGGTCGGAACTGGTGCTGGACTAGCCCGATTCGATGGAGAGCGTTTCACACCGATAAATATTGGGCGTGGAGTGGCACAGCAGATCCCAGTCCGATCCTTATTGACAACCCCGGAAGGCGACCTCTGGGCGGGAACCGACGCCGGCCTTGTACTTATACCCAGGGCCGCTCTGGATCACTTCGATCGTGCGCTTGTGACCATGTATCACGTGGGCGTGGGTCAGAGTGATCAGATTTTATGTCTTCACCTAAGCCGCGCCGGAACGCTCTGGGTTGGAACAAGCGGAGGCTTGTACCGATTCGATCGGGGAAACTTCGTTTCGATAATCCCGCACGACATGGTCAGCCGAATCGAGGACAGTTGGGATGATCATCTGCTTATCATCACGGGCCGCGGATTTGTGGAATGGGACGGGGCGCGGATCATTCCCCATCCGGAGGTAGCCCCACAACTGGGTGTCGCCACGAATGGAGTTTTTCACGTGTATGAGGATCACAAAGGGGTTACCTGGTTTTGCACGAGCAAAGGCGTCGTGCGTAGCGTCGGCGGACGTATCACGTGGCTCGAACCTAAGGGATTACCTCACGGCGCGGCGTGGCGGGTATATGAGGATCCGCAAGGGAGTATCTGGGTCCTTACCCAATTGGGCCTCTTCCGCGCCAGTGCGACCGGTCTTGAACCCCTGTTGCAGAGCGGAAATTCAATAGGTTTTGCCTACTCCGATCGAGAGGGCGACTTGTGGATCAACGTTGAAAGCGAGGGGCTCGTCCGATTCAAAAATCGCGCTGTCCGGATGTACACGACGTTTGATGGACTTCCGAATAACCGAGTCCGTACCGTGCTGATGAGCCATGACGGAACGCTCTGGGTCGGCAACAACTGCGGTGGAATCTCACGTTTTGATGGAAGGCGTTTTCAAAATTACAACGAGAAGGACGGACTCTCGAACTCATGTGTGTGGGCCATGGTTGAGGACACCGAGCACAACCTGTGGATTGGAACATGGGGCGGTGGGCTGTACCGTTTTCGGGACGGTCATTTCACCCAGTACAGCGAACAGCAGGGCATGCCCAGCATGGTTGTGATTTGCATTGTCGCCGCACCGGATGGATCACTCTGGATTGCGACTGACGCCGGCTTGAGCCACATGCAGAATGGGCATTTTCGCAATTATTCGGTAGCTGATGGGCTTTCAAGCGATAGCATTACGACCGCCTATCAGGATCGCAGCGGCAGCATTTGGGTGGGGACGAGTGTGGGCGTCGATCGCCTCGTTGGCGACCGCTTTGTGACTGTTCCACGGGACGCCGGGTCCAGTAATGCAATGTTCCGTAACCTACGAGAGGACTCATCGGGTGATCTCTATGCACTTTCAGAGATCAATGGAATTAGCCGCCTCGAGAACAATCGATTTGTCAGCGTGAGCGAGACACTCGCATGGGGCAGCATGATCGAATCCGGTCGGCACGACCTTTGGTTCGCTGGACGACAGGGTATCTTCCGGGTTGCCGCAGCCGCTCTCCGCCATCTCGAGCAGGATCGCGAGTCACCGCTGGACTATAGCTCATTTGGCACGGATGACGGGATGAACTCGAAGGAATGTGATAGCTGGGGCCAGCCTAACATGGCCATAACGTCCGACGATTCTCTTTGGGTTGCGACGGTGAGGGGCCTGGCAAGACTGGACCTGCTCCGATGGCACCGCGGAATTCACAAACCCGCGATCTATATGGAGGAGATCGATGTGGGGCGAACAAAAGTATCGCCCGGCCGGGAACTCGTACTGCCTCCAGGCACATACCACGTGGGATTCCACTTTACTGGTGTCGATCTGGTATCTGCAGAGAAAATCCGCTTTCAATATCGGCTGGACGGTGTCGACCCCTTATGGCTTGACGCTGACTCCACTCGAACCGCGATCTACAACAGTGTTCCGGTTGGCGCTCACTCATTTCACATACGGGCCTGTAATCGCGACGGCGTGTGGGATCGTGACGGCATCGCCTACAGTGTGATTCAGCAGCCGTTTCTTTTCGAAACAACTTGGTTTCGAATCAGTGCCTTGGCTCTAATTGGCTTAGTGGTGGCCGGCATTTTTCGATGGCGCCTCCAGCAGGTAAGGGGTCGGGAAAGAAATCTTCGGAACGTTGTGGAAACAATTCCGGCGATGACTTTCACTTCTTCGTCTGACGGCTCCAACACATTTGTGAACAAGCGCTGGACCGAATTCACCGGGCTCTCTGTCGAAAGGACTTCAGGCGAAGGTTGGCAGCGTGCGATCCATCCCGAAGATCTAGTGCGCCATTCCGAGAAGTGGCGCGTCTCCGTTACAACCGGACAGCCTTTCGAAGACGAGGCCCGGTTCCGTCGTGCGGCCGATGGGGAATATCGGTGGTTTCTAGCGCGGGGTGTCCCTCTTCGGGACCGCCATGGAAAGATTGTCAAATGGTACGGAACCCTCACGAACATTGAAGATCGCAGACGTGCAGAACAAGAACGCGAGAAAATGCGTCAGCTTGAGGACGATCTGGCTCACATGAATCGCGTCAGCATGTTGGGGGAAATGGCCGCGTCATTGGCGCACGAAATAAAGCAGCCCATCGCTGCTGCCATCACTAGCGCCAACAGCTGCAAGGAATGGCTCGTGCACGAACCACCCAATCTTGACCGGGCGCTTGCGGCAGTCACGAGAATCGACAAATACGGCAATCGGGCGGCGGAAATCATCGATCGAATCAGGTCGCTCTACAAGAAATCTCGTTCACAACGGGAATTGGTGGACGTGAACCAAGTGATCCAGGAGATGCTGACGCTGCTGACCGGTGAGGCAATGCGATGCTCTGTTGAGATGCGCAGCCAACTCGCGGCCGAGTTGCCCAGAATCTTGGCCGATCGTGTGCAGCTACAGCAAGTCTTCATGAATCTCATGCTCAACGCCATCGAGGCCATGCAGGACTCGGGGGGAGAGCTTACGGTGAAGTCGCAGCTGCAGGATGGTCAATTGTGGCTCTCCGTCAGCGATACCGGCACAGGATTGCCGGCCGAAAACGTGGATCAGATTTTCTCCGCGTTCTTTACCACCAAGCCGCAAGGCAGCGGGATGGGGTTAGCTATCAGCAGGTCCATCGTCGAGGCGCATGGTGGCCGGTTGTGGGCGACTGCCAACGACGAACGAGGCACAAGCTTTCATTTCACCTTGCCGATCGACGTACGGGAGTCTTCTCATTTGGCCACCTAAATACCGAGGCATCGTTACAGCACAACACCGTCACTGCAACGCACTAGTGCTTTGGTGCTCGAATCTCCGAACCGCTGCCCCTCGCTCCCGCTTTCACCATCACGACTCACAACCAGTCAAGCCTCTCTACGGTCAAGGTCAATCGAGGCGTCTGCAAGACTGGTGCCACGCTAAGACCGGCTGGTTGTGTCTATAAGGGCTTTGAGATTGAGGATTCCGGTTAGGGCTGTTCGAAAATCGAGCTTGAGAACGCGGAAGGAGTTGCGGGAAGTATGAATCGTTTGGGATGAAAGGCTTTTGGTTGTGATCAAGGAATTTGACGCGTTATTGACATGTCAAGGCCATGACACGGACTGATCGCCCAAATCCGAGCAATTCCTTCTTGGAAACTCCCGCAGCCTGCGACGCTGGCCTTCGACATCGTCGATGACATTGTGAATCTCCGGGAAGTGCTCTCAAAACAGAGTCGGTTCGACTGCTATTGCAGTGGGTATCTCGCGATCGCGCAGCGCCATTGCCGGGAAGCCTCTGCTTACAGGTGATTATCTTTGAGGCGTGTCTCCGGCGGTTGCAACTCGTCCATGGTAGTTGCACGTGTTAACACTGCGTTTCTCTCTTATTTGTCGGCAAAGGGTAAGACGAACAGCAAAATGTCATAAAGCATAGGCGTGGCCATACGCTCCTTTGGCATGCTGATTGCAAATTCAAAGGCGGCAGATGTTTCACAAGGAACGTGGGGTAAGTAAAGCCATCCTAATCGACGTGCACTGCGAGAACTTCAATAGGCCTCATCATTCCAGTTCACACCGGAGGAAAGGATGGAAGGGTGGAAAGATGGGCGATAAGGTCCTGGACCTTTTGTTGAGGAAGTTTCAAGAAGTATTCAACGAAAGAGACCGATGCGTCATCAGCCGTCGCTACCGGAGAGCAGCATGACCGACAAACTCGACGAACGAGTCCTTGATCGATTGTTCCGGACAGCCCGCACGCGTAACGCGTGGACCGAGCAGGCGGTGACTGAACAGCAGCTATGGGAGCTGTATGATCTGATGAAATTCGGGCCTACTTCGGGAAATTGTTGCCCGGCGCGTTTTGTCTGGGTCCGGAGTGCCGAGGACAAGAGCAAACTTGCAGCCCTCGCCGCGCCCATCAACGCGCGAAAGATACTAGCCGCGCCGGTCACTGTCATTGTCGGCTATGATCAGGACTTCGCCGAACAATTGCCAAAGCTGTTTCCCGCGCGCGGCAAGGACATGCAGGCGTATTTTTCCGACCCGCTGATCGCGCAAGACACCGCTTTTCGCAATCGCAGCCTCCAGGGCGCCTACCTGATCATGGCGGCGCGGGCACTGGGGCTGGACTGCGGCCCGATGTCCGGCTTCTGCAATGAAGTAATGGATTCCGAGTTATTTGCCAATACACGGATAAAATCCAATTTCATTTGCTCCATCGGGTACGGATCCGATGACAACCTTCATCCGCGCAACCCCAGACTGACGTTCGAGGAAGCAGGACGCTTTGCCTAAAGGAGGGCAAAATGAATGGAAGCAAAACAGCCCCAAAGGCTGAGCCCGCGCGTCATTGGATCAATGGCGAGTGGGTCACCTCGGCAACGGTTGCAACATCAGTAAACCCTTCCACCGGTGAGGTGCTTGGGCAGTACTCCGCAGGCGGCCGAATCGAAGCGGCTGCCGCAATCACCGCCGCGCGAAAAGCCTTTGACGCCGGAGCATGGTCTCATGACCAGCAGCTTCGATCACGGGCAATTTTTGAACTCGCCGATAGACTCGTTGAACGAGCCGATGCGATTGCGCTGATGATTAGCCGCGAGATGGGCAAGACACTTGGTGACGCGACGCTCGAAGCCACCTGGAGTCCGTCCACGCTTCGTTACAACGCAGGCACTGCACTATCGCAGACGGGCACGTCAGCTGAGGTTGCGCCGGGCGTATTCGCGACCGCCATGCGCGAGCCGATTGGCGTCGCGGGAATTATCGTCCCCTGGAACTCCCCTCTCGCGCTGCTGCTCCGCGCCTTGGGGCCGGCCCTAGCAGCCGGCTGCACCACGGTTGTCAAGTTGCCCGGCCAAACGGCGTTGTCTAACTCTCTCATCATGGAGGCGGTCGCGGCGACCAAGAGTTTGCCGAATGGTGTGGTGAACGTCTTTACAGAGGCTGGCAATGAGGGGGCGCCGCTGCTGGTCGAGTCGCCTGACGTGGATGTCATCAACTACACGGGCAGCACTAAAGTAGGCCGGCAGGTTGCCGAAAAGGCGGCGCAGACATTGAAAAGGGTCTGCTTGGAATTAGGCGGTAAGACGCCGCTGGTGGTTTTTGACGACGCTGACATCGACGCTTTTGCCCCTCTCGTCGTCAGCGCATTGACTAAGTTCAACGGTGAATTCTGCATGACCGGATCGCGAGTCCTCGTTCAGCGAAGCGTAGCGGAAGCGTGGAGGGAGCGAATCGCGTCCCTTTTGGAGAACGTAGTAGTCGGGCGAGCTGATGACCCGAACAGCCAGATGGGGCCCGTAATCGACAAAGCCAATGTCGAGCGCATCAACCGCCTAGTCGAAGATGCAAAGCAGTATGCCGGGATAATTGTTCGTGGCGGCCCGATCATGGACGGTCCCCTGGTGGCCGGTGCGTTTTATCGTCCCTCCATGCTGGAGACGGAGGCGTTGGACGTTCCATTGATTCAAGAGGAGATCTTCGGCCCCGTGCTGAGCTTTGAGACTTTTGCGACGGAGGAGGAGGCGATCGCCCGCGCGAATGCGACCGTCTTCGGTTTGGCCGCCGCGGTCTTCACCAAAGACTTCGATCGCGCACACAGAGTCGCCCGCGACATCAAAGCTGGCACCGTTTGGACTAATACTTGGGCAATTCTCAGCGACGCTTTCGAAGAGGGCGGCTTCAAGTACAGTGGCATCGGACGCGCGCGGGGTTCTCGAGCCATGGAGGAATTTCAGGAAGTGAAAACGCAATTTCATGTCGTAAGGGCATTGGGTGGATCATCCCAACACTCAGGCACCATGGCACCGTAACCCTCACAGGAGAAAACCCATGACCATTCCCAGTCTACCCAAACTCGGCACCCCGCCTGCCCCTGCGCCCTTACGCAAAATCGCACTTGAGGAGCACTTCGGTCACCCCATTGTGTTCATGAAGGATAGCGAAGGCCGGTTCGAGACGGGTAAAGAAGCCAACGTGGGCCATCTCGGGCCAGAGTATTTTGCACTCGTGCAGGAGCGGCTTCTGGACTTTGACAAGACACGTCTTCAAGCCATGGACGACGCGGGCGTCGACAAAGTGTTGCTTTCCTTCGGTGCGGGGTTTCGCACCTTCGGAGTGCAAGGCATCCTCGACCCTGTCGAAGCGCAGAACACTGCTCGCATTGTGAATGACTTTCTCGCCGAACAAGTGCGCGCGCATCCTGACCGTTACATCGGTATGGCCACCCTCGCGCTCCAGGACCCCGACCAAGCCGTGCGCGAGCTTGAGCGCTGCATTACTAAGCTCGGCTTCAAAGGGGTCATGATAAACGGGTACACCCAAGTCGAGAGCCAAGACAATTTGATCTATCTTGACGATGCGCGGATGACACC
>Ga0206794_1060_pt1 | contig 30044 bp, 25 predicted proteins | sample Alteio_BWOrgCont_70_FD_152877 | JGI IMG/M metagenome (GOLD analysis project Ga0206794, IMG submission 152877) | Enriched cells from forest soil in Barre Woods Harvard Forest LTER site, Petersham, Massachusetts, United States -... | ecosystem: Environmental > Terrestrial > Soil > Temperate forest >...
TAGCGAAAAACTTTGATCCTTTGACAATTAGTTAAATTCGTATTCTATTTCTACCGGGTGAAGTTGAGAGGGATCTGAGAGATTTGAAGCTTTTTATTTTTCCTGCTAAGTTTGCCGTAGTATTAAATAGCAATTTCGTCTATGTTTGACTGCTATTCATCTATTCCGTTTTCGTTTACCGGGCAATTACGTTTTATTAGTAACGCGAAACTGTATATTTCCACACTAACCAAATCAATTAAAACTCATGTTATGAAAAATCGAACTCATTTCCGGAAGCTTGCTTTCTTATTTACGTTTTGCTTTTTCCTGCAATCGTATTGCATGGCGCAAACACCCGGCGACAACCCGCCCCAATTAGGCAAGGCTTCTATTAAGCAGGTAATTGCCGCTATGACGCTGGAAGAAAAAGCGAAGCTGCTGGTGGGCGCCGGCAGGGGTTTTGCTCCCCCGCGACCCGCTCCTGCAGCCGGCAAAGCAGACAGCGCTGCCAGGCCGCCTGCCCCTCCTCCGGCCCCCGGACCTATGATCGGGAATACCGAACAAAAGGTACCCGGTGCAGCAGGCAATACCTATGCAATACCGCGTTTGGGAATCCCTTCTATCGTAGTGTCCGATGGCCCTGCGGGATTGAGGATCAGCCCGATCCGTAAAGGCGACAGTACCAAAACATATTATGCAACGGCCTTCCCTGTAGGCACATTGCTGGCATCGTCATGGGATGTCGACCTGGTTAAAAAGGTTGGGATGGCCTTCGGTTATGAAGTTCATGAATATGGTGTCGATGTTTTATTAGGGCCGGGCATGAATATTCATCGCAACCCGCTTGGAGGACGCAATTTTGAATATTATTCGGAAGACCCTTTGGTTACCGGTAAAATGGCGGCGGCTATAGTTGAGGGCATCCAATCAAACGGGGTTGGTACATCCATTAAACATTTTACGGCAAATAACCAGGAAACACACCGGAATACGATCAACACCATTGTAAGCGAAAGGGCCATGCGGGAAATTTACCTGCGGGGGTTTGAAATTGCAGTTAAGGACGCCCAACCCTGGACGGTAATGACCTCCTATAATAAATTAGATGGTACTTATACCTCCGAACGCGCTGACCTGCTGGCAACCATTTTACGCAACGAATGGGGCTTTAAAGGCCTTGTGATGACCGACTGGGGCGGCGGCCGCGACCCCATTGCGCAAATGAAAGCCGGCAACGACCTGCTGATGCCGGGCAATCCAACCCAAATTAAAACAATTGTTGATGCCGTAAACAATAAGCAATTAGATGAAAGCGTGCTGAATGCTAACGTAGAGCGTATGCTTAACCTGATTGTTGAGTCGCCGACCTTTAAAAATTATAAATTCTCGAATGCACCTGATCTGAAGAAAGATGCAGGTATTTCGCGTATGGCTGCTGCCGAGGGCATGGTGCTGTTAAAAAATAGCGGAAATGCTTTGCCTGTTAACGGCATTAAAAAAGTAGCCCTGTTTGGCAATACATCCTACGATATTATTGCCGGCGGAACAGGCAGCGGCGATGTGAATAAAGCTTATGTAATTTCGCTGGCGCAAGGCTTGCAAAATGCCGGTTTACAGGTAAGTGATGCTTTATTAAAATCGTACCCGGCATACATCGCGGATGCCAAATCGAAACGGCCAAAGCAACGCAACTTTTTCCAAAGCCCGCCGCCGATACCTGAATTGGTTATCGCGCAAGCAGATTTGGATCAACAGGCCGCTGACGCGGATGTGGCTGTGATCACGATAGGCCGCAATGCCGGCGAAGGCGCCGACCGTAAGCTGGAAAATGATTATTACCTGTCGCAGGCCGAAAAAGACCTGGTAAAGAGCGTGTCGGATGCTTTCCACGCCAAGGGCAAAAAGGTAGTAATGGTGTTAAACATCGGCGGGGTAATTGAGGTTGCAAGCTGGCGGGACGAAGTTGATGGCATTTTACTGGCCTGGCAGCCGGGCCTGGAAGCAGGCAATGCCATCACCGATGTTTTAAGCGGCAAGGTTGACCCTTCGGGCAAACTGGCGACCACTTTCCCGGTTGATTATAAAGATGTACCATCATCCAAAACCTTCCCCGGAAAAGAATTTCCCGACCAGGCCACCGGCGAAGGGTTCAGGAGGCAAATGCCTGCTGAGGTAACTTATGAAGATGGCATTTATGTGGGCTACCGTTATTACAACACATTTAAGGTTGAACCCGCCTATGAGTTTGGTTACGGATCGTCGTACACCACCTTTAATTATTCGGATATGAAACTAAGCGCCCCGGCATTTAAGGGAAAAATAAAAGCTACAGTTACTATTACCAACAGCGGTAAAGTTGCGGGTAAAGAAGTGGTTGAATTGTATTTAAGCGCCCCGGCTGCAAAAATGGATAAACCAGTTATAGAGTTAAAAGGCTTTGCAAAAACCCATTTGTTGCAGCCCGGCGAATCGCAAACATTAAGTTTTGAGATAGTGCCGAAAGACCTGGCTTCCTATGATACGCAAAATGAACAATGGGTAGCCGAAAGCGGGAGTTACACGGTTAGCATAGGCGCTTCTTCAAAGGACATTAAGCAATCGGCAAAGTTTACGCTTGTTAAAGAAATTGTTGTTGAAAAGGATGAAAAGGCTTTGACGCCGCAGGTAGCTATTACGGAATTAAAAAGCAGTAACTAAAAAAGAGTCAAGACAATTAGAATCAAGAATCAAGACAAAAAAGGGTTAATTATAATATTTGTTGATTTTTAAGATTAGGGCACCTATGGAGGCTGTCCTAATTTTTTTTATTGGTGAGGGATAATTAATGTGTTTTTAGCCATCGAAAATATTGAATAAATAAAGTGATAACTAATTGAAAACATGAACGTTATAATAACTCCCCTCTTGAGAGGGGGCGCGCTGGGATGAGACGTGGCGGGGGTGTGTTAGCAGACAAGCCCGTCAACACACCCCTCCACCCCTCTCAAGAGGGGAATCGCACTGGCCACACTTTAAAGTCCGCCTTATTCACTATGTTTCGAAATTTAATCCCTTGTAGAAAACAACGGCTTTACCGTAAACCATGCTATAGCCGGAAAAAATATCATCGGCACGGCAAGGCCGGGGAAAAGCTCGGGGGTTTTTACGTCCAACGGCAGCGAGATAGAAATGGGGACCATTACACAGGCGAAGGAAATGATTGAAAACAAAAAGTTGAATACAATTTCCCCGCGCTTGTTAAGCCATTTGGTTAAACCGTAACTGATAAAGGCCGCCGCCATGCAAATTGCAAAACTGAAGCCGATGATGCTGCCAATATTCAGCACTTTGGAGAAATCGGCTTCAGTTGCAAAAAAGTAAATGTGGTCGTAAATGATCGCTGCTATCGCGGCAAGCACCGCGGCAGCGAGTCCGTGAAAAAAGGTCCTTTTAAACATCTCCTTTTATTTTGTAACCGGAACGGTAATATCAACCTTGAATTTAGCGCTGCCGTGCTCAGGCTCGGCGGTATTTATATTAAAATCCAAACGGTTTACCACGAAGCTGCCGCTGAACACATTGTTATCAAACGTAAAAGGGATGGTAAACGGCTTTTGCACCCCATGCATTTCCAGTGTGCCGGTTGCAGTATAGCCTGTTGCTGTTTTGGCGATTGACGAAGAGGTGAATTTAATAAGCGGGTATTTGTCGGCATCAAACCATTTGTCGCTTTTGGCGTGTGTGTTTTTCATTCCGTTACCAGTGTTTATGGTTGCCACATCGATACTTGCATCAAATTTTGAGGCGGCCAGGTTATTCGGATCAAAGTTTACGCTGCCTTTTAAACCTTTAAATTCGCCCGATGGGTCGCCGCCATCAAATTTTACGGCATAAGTGTCACTGATCTTCCAGTCCTGCGATTTTACTACGGTAAATGCCGATGCTGCCAGCAGTGTTAGGGCTGCGATGGGATAAATAAATTTTTTCATGGTTTTTTGTTTGAAATTTTGAAATCTAATTGTTAAAAATGTCTTTGAATATGTTGACTACACTTTGTTTAATAATGAATTTTTCAAATATAGAATTAGGGCAATACAATAAAAGCGGTAATAGACTGACGCGGTTAAAACATAGATAGACGGCGGCTAAAAGCCGATGAAGGGAGGGTTGAGAATGAGGATTTAGGATAGGGCATAGTTTAATTTGCTGAACCAAATCACAACCCATCAGCCAATTCCTTTGCTGTTTTCATACTAAGCCCAAAATAAAATTTCTGCCCGCTGTGATAATTCTCGCGTAGCTCAAAATTTTCAAAAGCCGGGCCGCCGGGCACGGAAATATAGTCCTCCTTATGAGGACTTTCACCACCCCAGTATTTTGCCCTTCCATTAACTCTTACTTGCAGCGACTTGTCGTAATCGCCCGCGTCCACGCGCCAATATTGGGTAAGCTTATAAAACGGGCGATAGTGCCAGTGCCATTTAGCGAGGTAAGCGGGGCCTTGCGGCCAGGAAGCAAGCTCGTTAAAAGTCTCATTTGATTCAGCGAAAACTATTGGATCCCCGTTTTTAGTTTTCAGCATCTGGCCAACCGGGTAGGGTTCTTTCTCGTCAAATTCGGTGTCATCATACCCGCTGAATAATTTCCTTGAATCAATTACTTTATCTTTAAAATACAATAACCGCAGCCTCGAATAATTGCCCATGGTGGCAGTAAGTGCACAGCGTTCCATAACAGCGTTGTTTTTATAGTTAAATATTTGCAGGCCCAATTCTCCCGGCTTGTCGCTCCTGATGGTTAATTTCAGGTATGGATGCGCCCCGTCGATAAATTTCTCCATCAAAATGTACAGGGAAAGTTCCTCAACTTCGGGGTGCGCGGCATCAGGATGCGTAATAACGCCGGGCGTGGAAGCATAAGGCGAAAAGCTGCCGGTACTGTCGGAATCCGAGGCCCAAAACAATTTTCCTAACTTGCCGTCGACCACTGACGGACGGACTTCGCTAAACTCCATGTCCCCATCTACAACTGGTTCAACAGCAATATAATTTATCAGGTAAACCACCCCTTTATATTCATAGCCGATCCTTAGCAAGCCACGCGGCCCGCCTTCGGTATTAGGGACGGTGCCTTCCAATGATGCCGGCCAAAGCCCCACTACAATACCGTCATGAATACCCCAAACCGGCGGCGACTTTGCATTTTCGGGTCTGATCCATGAGGGTTTTGTTGGCAATTGTTGTGCTGTAGCAGCCTGGTTAAGCGCCAGTATACTAAGAATTACAAAGCGGCAGAGATTTTTTATTTTATTAAACATTGTTTCAAATATCGGTTAATCACATCCCTTATCCATATATTCCTGTAACTTATCGGCTTGCTATTATCAAAATGTTTCTGCCGGGTTATGGGGAATGGGCCGTGCTTTACATATTTGGGATGGCCTTCGTACCAGGTTGGGCACTAATAGTTAACTTTATTTAAATCTCCTCCAGACCTGGTACCAGTTTTTGTTATTAGGATAGCTGCGGTGGCCGATATTGTTAAAAAGAAGGGCGACAATAAGCAAAATAATTACTCCGGATAAAACAGGGTTTAATACATACATATATCCCAAAGCTAAAACCCTGGCGGAGCCTACGTTAGCTATTAAGGCGGTGGCGCCCCCGGGCGGGTGGAGGGTTTTGGTTACCTGCATCAGTACGGTAGACAGGGAGACCGACAGCGCTGAAGATAACCACAGCTCGTGCGGGATCAATTTGTACATAGTTACACCAACAAGTGCAGAGATCACATGCCCCCCGATCAGGTTACGGGGCTGGGCATAAGGGCTGTTAATAATTCCATAGATCAAAACCGCCGACGCGCCAAAAGAGCCTATCAAAAATATATTATCCAGGGGACTAAAATATTTACTATCCAGCAAGCCTATTAAACCTATCCCGGCAAACGAGCCAATAAAAGACCATAAGTGTTCTTTCGGATTAATTAATGTTTCTTTATAGGCTATATAACCTGCTGTCTTAATATAACGGGGTACTCTTGTCTTCATATTTTACGTTTGGTGCTAAAATGCCATGATTTGTAGAAATACTGGATGTCGGTTGTTTATATTGATAAAAATAAGGAAAATTACCAGGAGTTTAAGCCCTTACCAGGATAAGCGATGCTTAACCTGGTATTATTACCATATCACTCAACTTAGATAATTGGGGTTTCCTCACCCCACCATTTCTATCGCGAGATAGAAAAAAATGCCCAGGTGAAAAAGCTGTGTTATCTATATATTATTGATTTTCAATCAGTTAAAAAAATGGCACACAGCTTGTTTGGCTAACAATAGCAAAACCAAATTATATGATCACAATTAACAAAACAAACAGCACAATAAATGTTATGAAGTTCACTTTCATATTTATGCTGTTACCATTGCTGGTTCTATTGGCATCCTTTACAAAAGAAAATAAAGTTTATAACCGGCTTACCGCAGGCCGCAGTGATACGCTTGTTTGGGCAGCGAATGCTAAATTCAAAACAGTTAAAACAATAAGCGCTTACTTAGAGCTTGTGCAGGATAAAAATGAAAAAATATTGCCGGTGCCTGCGAATTTCCTCCCAAATGACCCTGACGAAAGTACGCCATCACCAATCCCTGTTACAGGGGCAAGCGGGTCAACACGCGCCAGGACCCAATTAAAGGCCTATCTTGATAGTTTGATAGTAGACCCAAAATCCCCTGGTTTATTGAAAAAGCAGTAATAACTTTTAATTCACGACCGGACCAAATTCCATTGGATGTAATAAATTTTCTACTGTTCCTACCAGGCTTTTCCTGTCAAAAGGCTTATGCAGGTAGGCGTCTGCGAGCCCGGCGGCAGCAATTTCTTTTACATTGCTTACTGCCGAGATAAGGATAACCGGGATATGGCTTGTCACCGGGTTTGATTTCAACTCCCTGCTCAATTGTTCGCCGGTGGCATCGCTTGCCCATTCCGTTAGCCAGTTATCCAGTATGATCAGATCGGGCTTGCATTTATCAAGCGACTTCAGGATTTTGGAATCCTCAAAAGCAACCACCTCAAAATTTTTAAGTATGTAAACGATGATATCCCTTACGCTTTTATCATCATCAATTACCAATATTTTGGCGCCCATACCCTTTTGGAGTTACTTGTCACTGTAACAACAAACCAGACGTCTTTTGTTTTAAAAATCGCATTTTATTTTAGCCCCCGGGTGAGCAGGGTGATTTCGGTGGCCCGGATTGCGGTTTATTACCAAACCACGAATTTTATTTCCCACCGGTTATATCAGGTAGTTCACTTAATATGCTTTTTTACGATTGCCAGCAGGGCGGCCGCGTCAAAAGGCTTCTTAAGATAGGCATCTGCCAGTCCTGACTCCGCAATTTCTTTTATATTACTCACCGCCGAGATAATGATAACAGGAATATGGCTTGTTGCCGGATCTGATTTTAACCCCCTGCTCAATTGCTCGCCGTTGGCATCACTTTTCCACTCGGTCAGCCAATTATCCATCAAAACAAGGCCGGGGTTAATATCATTTATCGAGTTTAAGATTTTGGCTTCGCCCGAAGCTGTTACCTCATATTTCGCCTCTTCAAGCACATAAATAATCATATCCCTTACGTCTTTATCATCGTCAATTACCAGTATCTTTTGTGCCATAAATTTAAAGGTTGGTTCAACTGCATAACAACTAAGGGTATGCATTTTGTTTTAATTATGAATTTTATTTATTGGTCCGGAAGTCGGAAAGTCCGGAAGTCGGCAAGAAGCTGCAACTCCAAACGGGGATGGGCCCAGGCGCTTAACTATTATAACAAGCGCGGCAGCGCGGCTCGTAACTCTCCTTTTCGCCGAGTAGTATTTTAATATCATCGGGCACAAGCCGGTACGAGTACATGGCCGGGTTGCCGCACCTTACACATACCGCCTGTAATTTGGTTACTGATTCGGCAATGGCCATAATGGCCGGAACGGGGCCAAACGGCTGGCCCCTGAAATCCATATCAAGGCCCGCCACAATTACCCGCACACCTTTGTTGGCCAAAATATTGCATACATCGGGCAGTTCTGCGTCAAAAAATTGAGCTTCGTCAATTCCAATTACCTGAACATCGCCGGCCAGTAATAATATTGATGAAGCATTTTCCACAGGCGTTGAAGGGATAGAATTTGCGTTATGCGATACAAGGGCGTTTTCCAGGTACCTCGTATCGGTTTTAGGGCTAAATATTTCCACCTTTAACCTGGCTATCCTGGCCCGGTTTAACCTCCTGATCAGTTCTTCAGTCTTCCCGGAAAACATGCCGCCGCAAATCACCTCGATGCTTCCGCCAGGTTCACTTTTTCGCTTAAAAACATCTTTTTCTTTCGTCATTAGTTATTGGTCATTTGTCATTGGTATCGGGGTTATTGATAATTATTATTTTCATCCTGATCCCGTCTCTAACCTCCACACTCAACAAATGATCAATGACTAATGACTAATGACTATCCCCAAATATCAGAATTTAATCTTATTTTTGAATAGCATTTTCTAACATTGAGACATGAAGCAAAAGGAAGTATTTAAAAAGATAGGTGGCATAATACAGGAGCTGAGTGACCAATACGAATACCTTAAAACTGTGCCGGACGATTTAAATGACCTGGAACTTGAACTGTTTGTTTCCAACGCCCATTTCCTGACAGACCACATTGAAATTTTAAGTAAACTTAATTTACAAAACGTTAAAGCTAAAAAGCCGCCTGTCGAAAAAACGGACACAGCCCGCGAACAAAAATATTTTGAACCGGTAGTTCAGCAAATGAAGCATGGTGCCGGAGTGGATGAAAATCCAGCAACTAATTCGGATAAACCCGTCGAAGTAACGTTTACCAGGGGCAATGACAGGGAAGAGCAACCTGTGTCTTACCTGACCCCCGAACCGGGAACTCAACTTGATCCTTATACGCAGATACATGAAGAACCCGAAACCATAAGGCACGAGTTGATCTTAGATGATACCGAAAACTGGGATGATGATGAAATGCCTGAGGAAGATGTTCCGTATGAAAATGAGGAGTTAAAAGAAACGAAAAAACGAAAACCCATTATACCTTCAGATGTGACCGATGACGTTGCTGAAACAAAGGAAGTAAAAGCGACCGATAAGAAACAGGAGGTTAAAACAGAAGAGGAAATACTCACCATCAATCAAAAGATATCATCGCAACTTGGCGACAAGGTTTTGGGAATGACCGAACAATTAAGCGCAAAGCCTATCAGCGATCTTAAACTGGCTATTACGCTGAATGATAAATTGCTTTACGTGAAAGACCTTTTTAACGGTTATAACCTGGCCTACAGCGAAGCTATTGAAATATTGAACCGTTTTAACACCTTTGAAGAAGCCATGCGCTTTTTGAAAACAAACTACGTAACCAAAAATAACTGGGACAGCAAACCGGAAACCACCGCGAAATTTTACGCGCTGCTGAAGCGGAGGTATACTTAGTAAGCAGTTTGCAGTGGGCAGTTTGCAGTGGGCAGTTAAAGGCTACTACTGCCAACTGCAAACTTCTAACTGCAAACTTCTAAACAATACCCATCCTATTAGAGTCCAGCTTCAGCAGAACAAACAATAGCAAAGTAAAACTTAACAATGACGAGCCGCCGTAGCTGATAAACGGCAGCGGGATGCCGATTACCGGGGCCAGGCCAATTGTTGTCGCAATATTTATAAATACGTGGAAAAATATAATTGATGCCACGCCGTAGCCGTAGATCCGTGAAAATGGCGATCGCTGCCTTTCGGCGATAAATATGATACGCAGCACCAGGAATAAAAACAAGCCGAGAACTACAACTGAACCGGCAAAGCCCCACTCCTCGCCCACTGTGCAAAAAATAAAATCGGTACTTTGCGCCGGGACAAACGAATATTGGGTTTGTGTGCCATGCAGGTAGCCCTTGCCCCAAAGCTTGCCCGAACCTATGGCAATTTTCGATTGGTTTACATTATAGCCTTTGCCTCTTAAATCGGTAGTGATGCCTAATACCAGGGATATGCGCACCTTTTGGTGCGGCTGCAAAACATCGTTATAAATAAATTTAACGCTAAATACAAATACCACGCAAATGGCCAAGCCGGTAAGTACAGTAACCGCCAGGCGCCTGTTTCTGCGGAATAATAATATGATGAGCAAGGCCAGTATGCTGATGACAGCAATTACATATAAAGGGCTAAACAAAATGGAAGTTAAAAAAAGTACAATGAACAGTGCGCTGATGATCAGAAAGTATGGGGAGAGGCCCTCGCGGTATAAAACAAAAATAAGTGAATAAAAAACCAGCGTGGAGCCTACATCCGGCTGCAGCAGGATAAGGAACATCGGGAAACCGATTATCGCGGCAGCGATAAAAAATGAGCGTATTTCAGATACCCTTACATTGGTACCGCTAAGATAGCGGGCTAAAAGCAGGCAGGTGGTAAATTTTGCAAACTCAGCCGGCTGCAGCCTGAACCCACCGCCTAACGATATCCAGGCCCGGTTGCCGCCTACGTTTCGCCCTACAACCAAAACCAGTATCAGTAATAATATAGTTATTCCGTAAAAAGCCGGCGATAAAGCGGTAATAAACCTGCTCTCGAGCAGCAGAACCACTATACCTACAACTATCGAGATAATTATAAAAAGGAATTGCTTGCCATAATTGGTTGAGAAATCAATAATGCTGGGGTGCCTCGGATCAAAAACAGCGGCATGGATATTAAACCAGCCAATAGTACACAAGGCAAGGTAAATAAATACCGTTACCCAGTCGACATTAAAAAAGAAACTACGCTGGTTGTTCATCTTCTTTTATTTTTGACCTGTGCTGACAAAGACTTGGTTGCTGTATCTTTTTTCCCGTTACCGGGTGCGCTTTTTGAATTTTGGTTTTTTAATAACGAATCCCTTTTTGCTTTTCTGAGGCTATCGGCAGTTCTCTCTTTTATCTTATCCGAAAGATCAGGAAGCTTATTGGCATTTTCAAAATATTCAGGCGTAATCCCCGATTCGCGGCTTGATACGCTGCCTTTCAGGTATTTTTCAACAATAAAGCTGGCTATCGGGGCCGCCCAGCGCGCACCTTCGCCGGAGTTTTCAACAATTACGGCAATGGCTATTTTAGGATGATCGCGCGGCGCAAAAGCCACAAATACCGAGTGGTCTTCGCCATTGGTTTGTGCCGTCCCTGTTTTTCCGCACATCACAATGCCAGGTATTCTCGATGTAGCGGCAGTACCATTGTCGACCACGGCCTGCATCCCGTTAATAACCGGCTCAAAATACGGTGAATCTATACCTACATAATTCCGCACGGTGTATTCTTTTTTAATTACATTTTCGGCTCCAATGGCTTTAATTAAATGCGGCTTATAAAAGTAGCCATGGTTGGCGATAGTACATTCCAGGTTAGCCAGTTGCAAAGGTGTGGCCAGCAACTCGCCCTGTCCAATAGCAAGGGAAATAATGGTGCTGGAGTGCCATCCGCCTGCTTTATAAATATTATCGTAATACAAGGCTGTAGGTATATTTCCCCTGCTTTCGGCCGGCATATCTAATCCAAGTTTTGATCCTAATCCAAATTTATTAACATCCGCACGCCAGTTGGTAAAAACAGACTCTGTTCGTTTGAAGCCTTCATGATCAAGCAGCCTTTGAAAAACCATGGAAAAATAGCCGTTACAGGATTTAGCTACCGCACTGCTTAAATCTACATTGCCATGCGCCTCGCCGTGAAAGCATTTTACCTTGCGGTTGCCGGCGTAATAATACCCGGGGCAAAAATAAGTAGTTTGAGGTGTAATGATCCCCTCCTGCAAAGCAATAAGCGCGCTAAGCGGTTTGAATGACGACCCGGGCGGATATTTTGCCTGTATGGGCCTTATGAAAAAGGGGTTATACACATCCGCGTACATTTTAGCTGCATTATTGCCACGCTCGCGCCCCACCATCAGGTTAGGGTCGTAGGTAGGGCTGCTTACATAACACAATATCTCGCCGGTTGACGGCTCAATGGCTACAATACTGCCCACCTTATTGTGCATCAGCTGTTCGCCAAACTTTTGTATGTTTATTTCTAACGACGAAGTTAAACGCTGCCCGGCAACTGCGGCGGTATCATACAAGCCGTTTGCATAATGGCCCTTCGGTTTATTCCGGGAATCAACCATTAAATTTAGTACGCCCCGCTGCCCCCTCAAAACTGTTTCGTACGATTTTTCGACACCGGTAACACCAATATAGTCCCCTGAGCGGTAATACCCGCCATATCGTTTTATATCCCGGTCGGTCACTTCCCCTATATAACCCAAAAATTGTGCGGCTACCGAATCAGGATAGGTACGCAAATACCTGGTCACCGGCGAAAAACCCGGAAATTCTGACAACCTTTCTCTTATAGAAGCAAAAGTTTGGGCCGGGATCTGTTTTTCAAAACCGGAAGGCAGGCTGGGTGAATATTTCATGGCCTTGGCCCATCGTTTATAAAATTCGGGTTTATCGATGCCTAACAAATGGCAAAACTCAACCGTATCGAATGGTTTAACCTGGTTGGGGGTTACCATAATATCGTAAAACGGCACGTTTTGTACCAGTATCTTTCCATTACGGTCTAATATTGATCCACGCTCAGGGAATATTATAAATGGGCGGAGCACATTTTTACTGGCATATAATTCGTACCGGTCGTCGATTATCTGGATATAAAATAGCCGGGCGAGCAGTATAATAAATATGGCTATAAAAATTCCCGCTATGATGTAGCGGCGTTCAAAAAAACTATTCATTTACGCTCTTTCTTTCTGAAAAATAACAAACCCGAAATTAGTATTAAAAAGATTGTAAATATTGAACTCAATAAAAACCGGCTTAGTGTGTATTCAATTTCAGAAAATCTAAACGCCTCGAGACTGAAAAGAAAAAAATGATGAAATAAGGTAAGGGTTAATGTATACGTAAAAAACCATCTGAAACCCATTATGCTTAACGTTGGTTCGGGTTCGTTATCGAAACCATCTTTCTGAACGGTGATGGTTATAAAAATGATCCGTACAAATGCAAGTATCACACAAGCGGCGGCATTCAATCCCGGTGAATCGTAAAAGGCGTCGATGGTTAAACCCATTATAAATGCCAGCGCAAACAACACCACATTTGGCGTTTCGAAAGGCAGCAACAAAATAAACAGGATATACAGGTATGGGGTGGAAAGGTTATACAACGCGATGTTTTTAAGCAGAAAAACCTGTATAAAAACCAATACCACAAACCTCAGCAGGTTTATCACAACGCTTTTACTCATCTTTCTTTTGCTGAGCCTCCAATCCCTGTTGTTCTGTTGCGAATTTATTGTCAACAACGTTAACGTAGTCCAGTTTGCTAAAATCAACCGCAAGCGCAACTTCCATCGTCAAAGAAACACCGCCGGCCTTTGTATGGAGGTTGCTTATTTTCCCGATCGCTATTCCCGCAGGGAAAAGCGAATACCCTGATGTTACCACCAGTTCGCCTAATTTTGGAAGTGCGTTGTTTGAAACATCTGTCAGCACGCCTTTGTGCGGGTCGAGGTCGTCGCCCCACTCAATGTACCCGATCTCCTTGTTTTTGGCCAGCATAGCGCTAAACTGCGAATCTTTATGCAGCAACGATTGCACCACGGAAAAATGACCGGAAACATAAACCACTTTCCCGACGATCCCTTTATCACAAATAACACCCATACCCTTTTCAACACCCTGGTCGCTGCCCCTGTTGAGGGTGAGATAATTATTAGTCCGGTTAACCGAGTTATTGATCACCTTGGCCTGGATATACTCATACTGCTGTTTGTAAACCGTATCGGTTACTTTGTGTTTTGCAACGGTATCAACGTAAAGCGATGATCTAAGCTGGTTGCGCAATTGCGCATTTTCGCGCGCCAAACTATCATTAACATCTTTCAGCGACAAGTACCCGTAAAATTCGTTAACCTTCTCATAAAGGCCGCCAGTAATTTCGCTGGACGAGTTAATGAAAGTAGCCTTTTGGAAGGAATTATATTTTACATAAATGACCAGTGAGCTAACCTCAAAAATAAGGAACAAAAAAAATGCGTTATACTTACTGATAAATATCCAGAGGTTACGCATGGGTTAGAGATTAGAGATCAGTGATTAGTGATTAGTGATTAGAAATTATTTAATCAGGGATTAGTTTTATTATCCGCTTGTTTTCTCAAATAATTAACATAGCCATTTATTAATTTCATACATTCCTCGCAGTTCTCTTTAAAAGACTCAAATATTCTCTCATCAATAAAATTATTATCCAGGGTTACAATAAGATGATCTATTGTTTCTGCGGCTGAACCACGGGCATTGATCAGGAATTTAGCAGCATCAGCATAATGAAATCTGCCATGTCCCTCGGCTATATTATTTCCTATCGACCTCGAAGAACGAATGATTTGATCGCTTAACCGGTATTTCTCATCTAAAGGGAATGATTTAATTAAGTCAGCTATGTTGTTACGTAAAACTCGCGCTTTTTTCCAGGCGTCGAGATCAGTAAAAGAATTCATGTTTAATTGTCACAAAAATTGATGTTCCAAATAGCAGCATACCCTAACCGCCATAAAAGACTAATCTCTAATCTCCAACCTCGAATCACTACCCTATTGCATTAAAAATTTAAAATTCCCAATATTTTTAAGCGCTGTACCTGTTCCGCGGACCACGGCGCGCAATGGGTCTTCGGCCACATGAACTGGTAGTTTGGTTTTTGCGGCTATACGTTTGTCGAGGCCGCGCAGCAAGGCGCCGCCGCCGGTTAAATAGATACCGGTTTGATAAATATCTGCCGATAACTCCGGCGGCGTTATTTCCAGGGCTTTAAGGATAGCTTCTTCAATTTTTGAAATTGATTTGTCAAGGCAATGTGCGATCTCGGTATACGACAGCATGATCTGCTTGGGAACGCCAGTCATCAGGTCGCGGCCCTGTACTGCAAAATCTGGCGGTGGATCGGCCAGTTCGGGCAATGCGGCGCCAACTTCAATTTTAACTTTTTCGGCAGTACGGTCGCCGATCATGATGTTATGCTGGCGGCGGATATATTGAACAATATCGGAGTCGAAGTTATCTCCTGCTACGCGGATCGACTGATCGCATACAATTCCTGACAAGGCTATCACAGCAATTTCGGTAGTACCGCCGCCGATGTCAATGATCATATTTCCCATCGGCTCTTCCACATCAATACCAATGCCTACTGCAGCGGCCATGGGCTCGTGGATGAGGTAAACCTCTTTGGCGCCTGCAATTTCTGCAGAGTCGCGCACGGCGCGTTTTTCAACCTCGGTAATACCCGATGGTATGCAGATCACCATACGCAAAGATGGAAAGAACCATCCTTTACCATGATTTATCATTTTTATCATGCCGCGGATCATGTGCTCAGCAGCATTAAAATCGGCAATTACGCCGTCTTTTAAGGGGCGCACCGTACGAATATTATCGTGCGTTTTACCTTCCATTTGCATGGCCTGCCTGCCAATGGCGATTACTTTGTTGGTTGAACGGTCGAAGGCAACGATTGACGGTTCGTCGACAACAACTTTATCATTATGTATTATGAGGGTATTTGCGGTACCCAGATCAATAGCGATTTCTTGTGTAAAAAAGTTAAATAAACCCATTTGGTGTTAATTGAAAATTAGCTGCAAAATTAAAAATTAAAAGCACGAATTCCACGAATGTAAGCTAATTAAAACGAATTAACCGGCATGAATGTTACGAATTTTATTTGCACCTGTTTTAAAGAATTAATGCAGCTTTTATTACTAATCCGTTCTCCTTCAGTCAATGCCCTTTTAATATTATTAATCCTGTCAAGTCGTGTAACTCGTATTAATTCGTATAAATTAGTGTCCGATGTCTATCGGTATTAGTGTTTAAAATGGCGTACCCCGGTTATTACCATACTGATATTTTTCCGGTCGCACATTTCAACTGAAAGCTTGTCGTTTATTGATCCCCCGGGCTGAAGCACCGCTAAAATCCCGGCATCAGCGGCCAATTCAACACAATCAGGAAAAGGGAAAAAAGCATCAGACGCCATCACCGCCCCATTAAGGTCGAAACCGAAGCTTTTTGCCTTTATTACCGCCTGTTTTAATGAATCAACCCTCGAAGTTTGCCCTACGCCGCTGGCCAGTAACTGGTTGTTTTTCGCAAATACAATGGTATTCGATTTGGTATGCTTTACTACCTTATTAGCGAAAAACAAATCCCTCAGCTCGTGTTCGGTAGGCTGCCTGTTTGTAACTGTTGTCATTTGTTCCGGTCCTTCTATCACTTCGTCCTTATCCTGTTCAATTACCCCGTTCAGCAGTGTCTTAAATTGTTTTGCCGGTAATTCAACCGGCTGACGGATCAATATAATACGGTTCTTTTTCTCTTTTAGTATCGAAATGGCATCATCGGTATAGGCGGGCGCTATCAAAACCTCGTAAAATATCTTACTGATCTCAGTTGCAGTGCCGGCGTCAATTTCATCATTGGCAATAATTACGCCGCCAAAAGCCGATACCGGGTCGCAGGCCAGCGCATCTATCCAGGCCTCTTTTATGAAATTGCGCGAAGCGATGCCGCAGGCATTGGTATGCTTCAAAATAGCTATCGTGGGTTCGGTAAATTCATCGATCAAAGCTACTGCCGCATCAACATCTACCAGGTTGTTGTATGATAGCTCCTTGCCATGCAATTTGGTGAACATGGCATCCAGATCGCCGTAAAAAACGCCTTGCTGGTGGGGGTTTTCGCCGTAACGTAAAACCTGGCTTGTTTGGATGCTTTCTTTAAAAACAGGCAGTGGTTCTTCCTGGTTAAAGTATTGAAATATACTGGTATCGTAGTGGGACGAAATATTGAAAGCCTTGTGTGCAAACGCCCGGCGCTGGTCGATAGTAGTTTCGCCGTGCTGCGTTTTTAAGATATTTTCCAGCTCGGAATAATCTGTTTTTGATGCGACAATTACTAGATCTTTAAAGTTTTTTGCCGCCGCGCGGATAAGCGAAATACCGCCAATATCAATTTTTTCGATGATCTCATCTTCCTCGGCATTCGACCTTACAGTTTCCTCAAAAGGATAGAGGTCAACAATAACCAGGTCGATCTCAGGAATCTGGTATTGGGCAAGCTGCTGCTCATCACTTTCAAAATTCCTGCGCGCCAAAATGCCGCCAAACACTTTGGGGTGCAACGTTTTAACACGCCCGCCCAATATGGAAGGATACGAAGTAAGGTCCTCAACAGCTATGACATTAACCCCCAGGTTACGGATAAATGTTTCGGTGCCACCGGTTGAGTAGATGGTTACACCAAGACGGTTTAATTCGTAAATTATGGGCTCTAAATTGTCTTTGTAATAAACTGAAATTAAAGCATTTTTTATTTGAACAGGATGGGTCATTGACAGCAAAATTTTTGAGCCGCAAATGTAAGGAATGTCATTGGGTCATTAGTCATTGGTTCATTAGTTTTTTTGATAATAATGATAATCGCCAAAGTAAATTAGCAATGACTCAATGACCTAATGACTAATGACCAATTACTGTGTCCTGGCATTGTCGATAAATGTTGACTTTATATCCGACTGGTCGTTTATCGTTCTGTAAAAATCATCAAGGTAAGTGGTCATTTCTTTTTTTGACACCGGGGTAAACAAACTAAAGTTATTAATGGCAGCATATATGTTTGCTTTCTGCTTGTTAAAAATGGCCATTACGTCGTTCAATTCTTCCATTGAACGTGGGAAACCCCTGTAGAGGCGGTCGCGTACACTTTCAATACCCAGCCTTTCATCCGGCACGGCATAAGTGGTATTTACAAATCCTGAATAGTCAAAATCATAAGGAACTATGTAAGGCCGTGTTAACGAATCGGTTTTGGAGTGAAGCAATTTGATGTTATGACATACCGGCACCGACCAGTCGGTATTACCGATCATATATTCGAAAACCGAAACCAGCGTGGTTTGATTGCGATCAGTAGCTTCGGTCCCAAATTTCTTTCCGGTCCAGTCGATGCAGCCATTTCTTTTCGCCAGCTGCTTGATGTCTTCAGTCATAAAAGCATGTTGCTTTATTGTTTTTTTCTTCCCGCTGCTGTCCTGGTAACTTAAATTTAAGAGCCGCACACGAAAGCTTTTATCGCTGATCATATTATAAATTTTGTAGATCATATATTCCTTCAGAAGGTTCTGGTCATCCTGCCAGGTAGTCATGCAGGTGCTTACCAATTTAACAGACTTGAAGGAGTAAAAAGCCGAGGCAGGGTTTTTATCATAAATAAGTTTGAGCGGCGGCAGGTAGCAATATCCCCGCCTGAAATGTCCCCGCACTTCCAGCAAGAGATGGTCGTTTATCTCTGAACCATCGTCCAGTTTGCAGCTGAACGTGGCCGGGTAAACACGGCCGACCTTATCTTTTTCAGCCATTACCTTTTTAATATTGAATGTCAGCGTCGCATTTATCATGGCCGTGTCCGTAAAAAATTTTACTTTATCAATTGATTTCTGGGCATAGGTAATGCTGCTGCTTGTGATGATCAAAAACAATAATACTGCAAAAAAAGGTCTCATGGCTGTAAAGTTTAAGGGTGAAAAAGAACATTAAATATAAAAATAATATATCAAAATAATTCTTTTGCCAGTTTTATTACCGTGTGTCTTAAAAATATTATAAGAAATACACCACCTATTTTACCATTTTAATAAATATTGATTTTGCTTTAGAAGGATCGTTTATCGTTTTGTAGAACTTATCAAGGTACCCGGTCAGGTCTCTTTTTGTTGCCGTGGTAAACAAATTAAAGTTGTTGATCAATGTGTATATGGCCGCTTTCTGCTTGTTAAAAACAGCAAATACCTCATCTAATTCTTCACGTGTTGCGGGTTGGCCCATGTAAAGACGTTCCCTCACACTTTCCAGCTCCAAACGGGGGTCGGGCGATGAGTAATTGGTAAATACAAGCCCCGAAGAATCAAAATCGTAAGGAACGGCTAAAGGCCGTGATAATGAGTCACTATTAGAATGGATCAGCCGGATATTGTGGGAAGGCATCCCCCAATCGGTATTGCCGATCATATATTCAAAAACAGCAACGGTAATCATTTGGGTGCGGTCCATGCCATTAATCCCGATTTTCTTCGCCGTCCAATCCGAGCAATCATTTCTTTTAGCAACCTCTTTAATATCCTCCAGCAGGAATGCATGTTCTGTAACGGTTTTCTTCTTCCCGCTGCTGTCCCGGTAGCTCAGGTTTAGCAGGCGCGCCCGGAAACTTTTATCGGTGAGCTGGTTATAAATTTTATAGATCATGTATTCCTTGAGCAGGTTTTGCTCACTTGGCGGATCTGGCATACATGAACTAACAAGTTTAACTGATTTCAGCTTATAAAAAGCATCAGTTGGATCGTTTTTATAAATAAGCTTAAGCGGGAGCAAAGTACAATACGCCCGCCTCGAATGCCCTCTTAATTCAACAGTGATGTGGTCGTTAACATCTAAACCATCATCCATTTTGCAGCTGAATGTTGCAGGGTAAAGCTCGCCGATCTTATCTCTGCCAGCCAATATTTTTTTTATATTTAGCGTAAGCGTCGCGTTGATAACAGTGGTGTCTTTAAAAAATTTTACCTTGTCGATAGTTTTCTGGCCGTAAGCAATCGTAGCGGTCAAACATAGCAATGCCACAAAAAAAGATTTCATAATGTTCCGGGTTAATGTTAATAGTTAATTAAAAAAAGATGGCCTTTATTTTTATTATTTGTCCATCAATATCGTTTAATTTAGCAAATCGCATAATTAATTCGGCCTTCATAGCCCCCTCTAAATCTCCCCCGCCAGCTGGCGGAGAGACTTAAACTGCAACTACTTATTTCTTTGGAACTCTTTCTAAATCAAAATAAAAAAATCCGAAATCGAACATCCGTCCAGATAGCTATCGGGATCCGAAATAATAATACTACGGCGCTACTTCTTCAATAACATGCCCTACCGAACCGCTTGGCATCTGTATGTGCAGCATCGACGCGATGGTAGGCGCAATATCTGTCATATACACCTCCCTGTTGGTATGGCCGGGCTTTACGTTCCATCCATACCATAACAACGGCACATGAGAATCATAAGGGTTCCATTCGCCATGCGTTGTGCCGCCGGTTTCAAAACCTTCTATCCATTGCGGTTTAAAAAGGATCTGTATATCCCCGCTGCGCGGGGGATAATACCCGTTTGTTACCGCGGTTTTTATAGTGGCATTCAGCGTAGTTTCATTTACTTTATCCAAAGCAAATGCCCTGTACACACCTTCCTGCGCCATTACATAATTCAGCACAACCTTGTTTACCGAATCTTTATTTAATCCCAGCTGTTTTATCAGGCTGCGATTGAGATGCACCTGGTAGTTTGAAACATCAAGCACCACCTTGTCTGCGCCGAATTTAACCTTAAGCATTTTATTTAATGTATCCGCGTAAGCTCCGTCAACCGCATTACCTGCCGGTATTTTATGCTGATTAAATAAGAAAAAAGGCACATGCGAGGCGCCATGGTCGGCGGTTAAGAAAACAAGATATTGACCTTTGCCAACTTTGGTGTCCAGGAAATCAAGCAGGCGGCCAAGATCCTGATCAAGTCTCAAAAAAATATCTTCGGCCTCTACCGAATTGGGGCCGAATGTATGACCGACATAATCAGGGGTCGAAAAGCTTATGGTCAGCATATCGGTACCCGCACCCGCCCCTAATTGCTCCCCGCTTACGGCTGCCTTTGCCATATCAACGGTCAAACTGTTTCCATAGGGCGTTACGTGTATAGTATTGTAATTTTTGCCGATAAATTGTTTCAAAGTATAGGGGAAACCCTTTTCTTCGCGTCCAAATGGCCGGTGTTCATAAGGTTCAACATCCGGCGTACTTTGGGTATAGGTATCCAGCGGGTAAAGTGTATTCCAGTCGAGGGCGTAATATTGGTCAACCAATTTTTTTTCATTCAGGCCCTGCACCCAACTTGGCAATTCATTTATATAATACGATGACGATATCCAATTGCCGGTAGCGTCATCATACCAGTAAGCAGCATTGGCGGTATGGCCGGCGGGTAAAATAGCGGCGCGGTCTTTAAGCGCTATGCCGATAACCTTGCTGCGGAAGTTGGTTGCCAGGCGCAACTCGTCGCCAATGGTGGTCACCAGCAAATTGTGAGGGCTCATTTGCCCGGCTTTTGTTGGGCTGCCTATAGTTTTTACCTGGTCGTCGCCGGTACAATAAGCATCGGCAGCTATGTCGTAATCCCACCATTCATTACCTGTAATACCATCAATGGCGGGTACGGAGCCAGTATAAATACTGGTATGCCCGCAGGCGGTTACTGTTGGTACGTAGGGGATCATCGTATTATTGCACGAAAACCCCGCGCCGATGAGCCGTTTGAAACCGCCGTTATCCTGGTAACGGTCGTAATACCGGTACAGGTAGTCCCAGCGCATCTGGTCAATCACAATACCCACTACAAGTTTTGGCCTTTGAACGCTTGTTTGCGAAGCAGCGGAGTTAGGGGCATTGTTTTGTGCATTGGCTTGCAATACGAAACAAAAACAAAAAATTACAAGTAGGAATTTGACCATGCAATTGGATTTATTAAATTAATAGAAAAATTAAAAAGGTGTTTTAGGAAACTAAGAATTAAAAATACCAAAAAATATTAAACAAAATAGAAAATGAAATAATATCTTAGATAAAATATCAGCTCGGCGAGAGTCAAGAGCCAAGAACCAAGAGTCAAGAACCTGGGATGGGGAATTGCACCGGGATGAAAGATCCGTTTAGTAGAAATAAATTAAATAAAACATAAAATAAAAATGCAAAAGGAAGATTTGCCAACAGACGAATTAACAGACAATTTATCGGCCGCGAAACCGGTTGAGCATAAAGAACCCAGGATGGGCTATGCCTCGGAATTCAAAAAGAGCAAGCATCACCTGGCGGGCGTGCAAACCATGTTCAAAAACTCATCATCCAACCACCAGCGGTTAAGTATGATGGCCGATAATAAAGCGTTTATTATGATCACTGTGAATTCTATTATCATATCGGTGGCATTGGGCATGTTTATCGGCAAGTTTGTACAGATCCCCCACCTTATATGGCCAACGCTTATATTGGTAATTGTGAATATTGCCGCAATTATTTATTCGGTACTTGCTACAAGGCCAAATATCCCGGGCGGCACTTTTACCCGCGAACAAGTCGACAATAAAACGGTGAACCTTTTATTTTTTGGCAGCTATTATAAAATGACCTTGCCGGAATATGAATACGGCATCAGGCAGATGATGGATGACAGTGAATTTTTATATGGCAGCCTTATAAAAGATATTTACTGGCAGGGAAGAACCTTAGGTCGCAAGTTCCGGTTGCTGCGCATATCCTATGATATATTTATGTATGGCATTGCGCTATCGTTGTTTGCTTACCTGGTAGCGTCTTTCTTTTAAGTCTTAAGTCTGATTTTACTACATGTAGCATGGAGCTTAAGACTTCAGACTTATTTCTTATGCCCTTTGTGATGGTGCTTTTTCTTTTCGTGTCCGTCATGTTGTACGTCAAGAACCAGCTTTTCCGAGCCGCCCGTGCCGCGTTGCTCCAGGTCATAATACAAACCTTCGTCCGAAAGATCAAGTGTATGGGAGTTCTCCCAATCATGGTCGGCAATTTTTTGCAGCCGCTCAATAACATCTACGTCATGTATTTCAATAGCCAGCTCGCGGCGGTGATCGAAACTACCGGGAGTAAGATTAATTGAGCCTATAATAGCCCTGCATCCGTCGGCCAGCAGCATTTTACCGTGTAATTTCAAATGTTTCAGCTTATGTATTTTGATGCCGACATCGTCCATAATACGCAAGCCGCCTACGCCTTCCACAATTTTTTCCATTTTAAGGGTATGCGGCGGGGTAGCCATTATGTGTACTTTTACGCCCCGGCTTGCGGCGCGGACCATACGCTCAATGATCACCAAATCCTGGAAACGCTCATTCTGCACAAACAGCGTATGTTTTGCCTGGTCAATAAACCGGGCTATACGCTCCCGTCCGTTCAGGCTGCACCAAATAAGGTAAGCCTCATCACCAGGGTCAAATTCTGTCCGGGTCCAGTCGGCCTCAAAGCACAATACAATTTCTTTCACTTCGTGCGGATGCGAGGTTAGGATGGCGTAATCCCTTGTTTCTGTAAGGTTTTTAGTTTCCCAGTTCAATGATTTCACAAAAGCCAGCCGCTCATCTATCACCATTGATTTTTCGTGCGTAATTATAAAGCTTGGATTGCTGTCGCGTACTTCTATCCCGGCTGCTTCAAGCAACTCGCGGGTGTTGCCGTTTTCCTCCTCGCCGTTCCGCCTGGATGGGTTAAGCATCACTTTTACCGTAACGCCCCGCGCCTTTGCAGCAATAACCGAATTCACCAATTCGGGATCTGAAAACAGGAACATTTTTATCAATATGGATTTAGTCGCGTTGTTGATAGCGTCAACAATTGACTTAATTGTATCGTCTGGAAAAACGATGATTGAACGTTGAAACATGATCCGTATGGGTTTAAATCAATTCTGTTTGCCAGTTATCTAATAAAAAGTGAAAGCTACGAAATAATTTTGTGAGATGGATGTTTTGCGATCGACTGCATGATGAAAAGTTCCGAATAAACCCCGCCCTTTAACATCAATTCGTCATGTGTCCCTTCCTCAGCCACGCACCCTGCCTGTAATACAATTATTTTGTCGGCATCGCTAATAGTGCTAAGGCGGTGGGCAATGGTAATAACTGTCCGTCCCTCCATCAATTGTTCCAGTGCTTCCATAACAATTTTTTCAGCTTCCACATCGAGTGAAGCGGTTGGTTCATCTAAAATGAGGATAGGCGAGTTACGCACCACCGCCCTTGCAATACCTATCCGCTGCCGCTGGCCGCCCGAAAGGGTAAGGCCGCGCTCTCCCACTATGGTATCATAGCCATGGGGCATTTTGTGGATAAACTCATGGGCATTTGCCAGCTTTGCCGCTTCAATGATCTCTTCCTCGGTGGCATCCGGTCGGCCATAAGCGATATTTTCGCGCACCGACCCATAGAAAAGTACGGTATCCTGCAAAACGAACCCGATCTGCGACCGCAGCCCATCGAGGGTGAAATCCGAAATGTCTTTCCCGTCAATTAACACCCGCCCGCCCGTAGGATCATAAAAACGGGCGATGAGGCTTACAATAGTCGACTTTCCACCTCCTGTCGGCCCGCAAATGCCTATACGTTCGCCGGAATTGATGCGGAGATCAACGCACTGTAACACGGGAGATTCAGGGTTGTAGGCGAAGGACACGTTTTCGAAAACAATATTGCCGCTCAGCCGGCCCGGATCAACGGCATCAGGCTTTTCGCTTACAATGATCGCTGTATCAAGGATCGCCTGTATCCGCTCCAGGGCCACTGTCGCCTGGGCAATAGTGCTTGCCATTTTGGCAAGGTCCTGCACGGGCGAAAAGAATTTATTCATATACCACAAAAAAACAGTTAATGAACCTACTGTCATTACGCCTTTAAGTACAAGGCTTGTCCCCTGCCACAATACAAGCGCGGTACAAAAAGATACTGTAATAGTTATAACAGGAGAAAGTACCGACTTTACGCGCCGGGCCTTTAACGCGGCGCCAACGGTTTCCATGCTTACTTTTGTAAGCCTGCTTTCTTCCAGTTCCTGCCGGCCAAAGGCGTTTACCGCGCGGATAGATTCCAGGCCCTGCTGCAATACCGCCAGCATATTGCTCTGGTCCGTGCGTACTTCATGTGTGGCCTTTTTCATTACCTTTTTAAAGCGCGCAACAAACAACAATAAAAATGGGGTAACGCCTATGGCCACCAGTGTAAAGCTGGCATTAAGGTAAAACATAAGGCCAAGCATCCCGACGATGGTAAGCGAATCAACAAACATGTTCATCAATGTTGACGAGGCAAAGTCCTGTATGGTCGAAACGTCGGAGGTGATGGTACTGAGCAATTTCCCGGTCTGGTGCGTGTCATAATATTCCAGCGAAAGCCGCTGAAGGTGGTGACATATGCGCCTCCTCAGGTCATTTGAAACATATTGCGCCACACTTTCGGTAAAATAATTATCAATGTAACTGGCAAGCGCACCAATTGCCGCCATCATTATCATGCTGATGCCTGCAACTGCCGCAAACTGTATCCTGTTTTCGGCAGGAAAAACGTCATCCATCCACCTAAGCCAGTGCGGCAAATTGCGGTGGCCGATCACATTATCAATAATTATCTTCAACGGCCATGGCGCAGCAAGGCTCATGGCAGTTTCAACCAGCATTGCGAGGAAAATAATGAGCAGCCATTTTTTATAGGGGCTTACCATTGTCCAGACCAGTTTCGCGAGGCTTTTTGAAGGAATACTATTCCCTGTGGCTAAGTCAGCAGGTGTATTTGAGAATCCGCTTTTCATCAAATAGTTAATTATTTTTGCGTTATTTCCCCTGTTAAAGGTTATTTGAGGTTAGAGGCAGGACAATTATATGGAATGAATGCCTTTTTAACCCCTTATCAATTTTTATAAAATCTGTTCGTGATATGATAGGCCCAAGTAAGCCCTGATAATCAATATTCAAATATAACAATTGACACGACTATAACAATAATATTACAGGGGAAAATGCTTATCAAATTATTTTTTGTTGATAAAGGTCGCAGCCGAACCTATCCTGAAATTAAGCCCGGGACAACTTGCAAGTTATTCAGATCATGGGTTTTAATACCCGGGATTTTGTTTAATATTCGGATTAGCATCTATTTCTGCCTGTGGTATCGGTAATATTCTCCTGGTATCACCTACCGGAATTAGCGCTATAGATGGCGCAGAATCGGCGGGGCCTACCTGCGGACGCACTATTGGCTGGTTTAAACGCGTAAGGTCAAAGTAACGCAGGCCCTCAAAGGCAAGTTCTTTTCGCCGCTCGGTTAAAATATCGGTTAATAATTGAGCTCCGGTTGATGAATATCCGGCAAATGAAGGGTCACGGTTTTTGGCTATCATATTCAGGTATATTAAAGCGTCCGGGGTATCACCGGTACGTGCATCGCTTTCAGCCAATGTTAATAACACCTCGGCATAACGTATTATTTTAATATCGTCTTTGTCGCCGGGGTTCGAATAGTTGGTATATTTATTGCATACAAACACATCCCCGCGTACAGGGCTTGATGTTAAAATTAATGCTTGCCGCTGGTCTGTGGATGAATATAAATTATAAAGGTCGGGGGTAACAAGCCCATCACCATAGCCATTCTGATCATAAAAACCATCGAGGCCATTGAAAAAGTTGTTATTGGCCGCAGTTAAAGCAAGTTCAAAAACGGTTTCGGATCCGCTTGTCGGCCCGGGATTGGCCCAGTAACTCACTAACCCTCCGGGGGCAACCAAAGAATAAGCGCCACTATTTACCACCAGTGAAGCGGCGGCGGCGGCGCCGGCGTAATCGCCTTTGTATAAATACACCCGCGATTCAATGGCTTTGGCCGCATATTTCGATAAATATTCGGAATTGACAGGATGTAAAGTAGTGCCGGCGACAGGCATCATCGCATAAGCGCTGTCGAGGTCACTTATGATCAGGGTATATATTTGTGAAACTGTTGCGCGGGCAGGCTTCGCCGTAAGCGCTGTCCCGGGATTTACCGGGGCTGTGACTAACGGAACACCCAATGCCGTTGCATCAACTGTATAGGGGGCGCCAAAAAAATTAACCAGCTCCAAATAAACCAAAGCCCTGGAAATGTACGCCTCTCCTTTTAACTGGCTTACGTTGTCAGATGATGGTAAGGGAGTGGCTATTATCCTGTTTGCCTGCAAAATAGCATAATACCCTTGTGAATAAATATCAAACGGTTCCTGGGTATTTGGCGATACCGAATAATTGTTTTCGTTCAAATATCTATTTATATTGTCCGAACTGATGTAAACATTATCCGCAAGTAAATCGCCTAAAACCGGTATATCTGTCCCAAACAACGTAGAATTGTACATAGCGTTATACATTCCGTTAACTGCATCGGCCATATCATTCTCAGTTTTTATCGCACTGGCAACCGGCACAGCGTTAGGCGGCGGCTGGACCAGGAATTCCTTTTTACACGATGCAATACATATTGCAAATGCAAATAACAACGCTGCGTACTGTTTTTTCATTTTCATAAACTTTATAGTCCAACATTTAAACCGATGGTGAACGTTTTAACCTGCGGAACTTCCAGGTTTCCTAAGCCCTCGGTCCCAACTTCCGGATCAACGGTCAGGTTTTTGTCATACGTTTTCGTCCACAAGTTGGTACCCCGTCCATAGAGATATAATTTACTAACCCCCAAATTCTTTAAAAAAGTAATGTCCTTAAGATCATAACCTATGGTTAGGTTTTTTAAGCGGATATAAGAGCCATTATAAAGAAACCTGTCGGAGAATGCGTTTTCCTGGTTAGTACTGCCATCCGGTAAAATGATACCACCAGCTACATATTTGGGCACATTGGTGATCTGCCCGGGATGTGTCCACCTGTTTGTATATATGTATTGAAACTTATTGCCCGTGTAAAATTCTCCATCGGTAAACAGCGGGTCCGAAGTCGAAGCCTCGATATAATTACCATAGTTATAATAAATATCAGCAGTTAAAATTATCCCCTTATAATTGAAGGAGTTGCTAAATCCGCCAAAGGCTTTTGGGTCAGCCTGCCGCGTGTCAACCCTTAAAGCCGCATTATAATTGTCGGTTTTTGTAGTTTTCGAGGCATCAGTGTACCATAAAGCATCGCCGTTTGCAGGGTCGACACCGGCATATAACCGGGCGTACCAGGTGTACAGGTCTTTGCCAATTTCAGTATGAATTGATGGATAACTTACGTATGCGGTACCATTGTAAAGCGAGGTAACAGTGTTTTTGTTTAACGAGATATTGAAATCCGTCGTCCATGTAAAGTCTTTGGATCTTATTGGCTTTCCTTTCACCGCGAATTCATATCCTTTGTTAACCATGGCGCCGATGTTTGAAGTTATGTTTCCAAAACCGGTTGTAAGGGAGACAGGGACGCTTTGTATCAACCTGTTAATGTTATTATGATAATAATCGGCATCAAAAACTAAACGATCGTTAAAAAACCCAAAGTTTACACCAATATCAAGTTTTTGCGTCGATTCCCAGGTTAGGTTCGGATTGCCTAAATTATTAAAGTTTTGCCCGTTATTTCCCGCGTAATTATTATTATAACCGGCGGTTGGCTGCGCCAGGTAAACGTTACTGATGGTGCTTAATGAACTGAACTGCGCGTTACCGGTTGTACCAAAAGACGATCTGAGTTTAACAGAAGAAAATATTGTTTGATTTTTGAAAAAGCTTTCCTGGTCAATGTTCCAGGCGCCGCCCACCGAGTAAAAATCTCCGTAAGGTTTGTTTGCGCCAAATTCCGATGAACCATCACGCCGGAATGAGCCGCTCAATGAATACCTGTTTTTAAAATTAAAGTTTACACGCGAGTAAAAAGCATCAAAAGTGTAATTTGCTATTGTAGCATTACCGGTAACCGGCACCGCTGCATTGATGGATTCCGTTAATAAAGGCTGGGTAAGCGGAAATTCGTTTGATTGGGCCGCGATTAGATATGCGGCGGACTTTTGTGCCTCATAACCTATAGTTGCGTCAACGTAAAAATTTTCAACTGACGGTATATTATACCGGTAATCTAACTGGTTCCGGGTTGAATAGTTAAAAACGCGGGTATAATTGTCATATCCTGACCCATTGGTCGAACTTCCATCACCTATAAGCGGGTTATAAAAAGTGTGTTCTTCCAGAACAACGTAATCGGCAGATGCAAAACTGGTAAAATTTAATTGATCCCAAATATTCCATTTTATTGAACCGCTGCCCAACGCCCTTGTCTCCGACTGATGCTTTATGTCGTGCGCAATCGTGTACAAGGGATTATATATCAGGGGAAACCCTGTATTGCTGGTAACATCTGTATTTATGGTACCATCAGCATTTTTTGCTAACTGGAACGGCCTTAAAAAAAAAGCTGCCAATATCGGGCTGGCAAATGCCGGCCCATCGTAGGGTGTATCCTGGTTTACGTTAGATACATTAGCGCTTACATTAAATGAAAGCCTTTTATTAATAATATGGTCAACATTTAACAAGCCGGTGACCCTCGTCATGTCCGAACCTATAATGGTTGCCTGTTGTTTAAAATACCCCCCGGATGCAAATATCTTTGTATTATCGCCGCCGCCAGCGGCGGAAAAATTGTATTGTTGCTGCTGTCCGTTCCTGGTCACAAGGCTGTACCAATCGTTACTCCTGCCATTTAGGCCGTAACTGTCGGCTAAAGAAGCTACCGCTGCTGCAGAAAAACCTGCGTTGATCAAGCCTTCTTTAAATAATGTACTATACTGAGCCGCAGTTGCGGGCCGCCCGGCTTCAGGTATGGGTAAATTTGCAGTATTCCCCGATTCTGCATCTACACGAATTTGAGTTTTGCCCGGCCGGCCTCTTTTTGTCGTGATAACTATTACGCCGTTTGAGCCGCGCGAACCGTAAATAGCGGTTGCAGCAGCATCCTTTAATATAGTGATACTTGCGATATCATCATCATTCAGGCCCGACAAAATGCTGGTTGTAGCCGTATAGGAGGATACATCGCCTGCATTAACTATGGCCCCATCAATTACATATAGGGGATTTAGCCCCGAAGCTATCGAACCGACCCCCCTTATACGGACCTGGATGTTAGCGCCCGGCTGGCCGCTGAATGATGAAACATTTACGCCCGGCACTTCTCCCTGTAAGGCCTGCCAGGGGCTTGCAAACGGTTTATTTTCATTTTCCGCGCCATTTACTGTTGAAGCAGCGCCCGTATACGACTTTTTGGCCTGGGTACCATAACTG
>Ga0206794_1061_pt1 | contig 29983 bp, 22 predicted proteins | sample Alteio_BWOrgCont_70_FD_152877 | JGI IMG/M metagenome (GOLD analysis project Ga0206794, IMG submission 152877) | Enriched cells from forest soil in Barre Woods Harvard Forest LTER site, Petersham, Massachusetts, United States -... | ecosystem: Environmental > Terrestrial > Soil > Temperate forest >...
GGCGCTCGACATCTACATGAACCGGGTATATCCCCGCCATCTCCACAGTTTTCCTTTATTTGGGATTGAGCCCCACGGCGTCTGGACCGTAAAGGACAGTACCGACCCACAGGCTTTCGTGCTGGTCTCCTATCCGGCGGGCGAAGACCCCGGTGAGGTCGTTCGCCGGTATATGGGCAGTTCGGAGTTTGCCGAGGAGACTAAGGACTGGGACAGATCCAGTATCGTTGCCGTTCAATCCACAATTCTTAGGCCCTCAACGAGTTCTCCTCTCAAGTGAGGGCGCCGCGATGTCGGCCAACTGATTGAAAGCGCCAATTGTGATGGCGAGAAAGAGGGATAACGATACTTCCACCGGAAGACAGGTTCGTGCGCCGTGGCGTGCTCCTGGTCGAGCGCCGCGCGAATTTCGGCGAGTTCCCCTCGGGATTGGGCTCGCCCATGAGACGTAAGATCTCGAGTGCTTCATCGGTACGGTTCTTCGAGGCGGACCAGCGCGGGCTGCGCTGAATGCTGAAGAGCAAAACGAGAAATCCGAGTGCAGGGACAGCAGCGACGCCAAGTTGCCAACGCCATTCGGCCGAGCCGAGGTGCAGCAGCCGGATGAGATAGTTGGACGTAAATGCGACAAGGATTCCAAAGACCACGTTAAACTGAAATGCCCCGACCAGCCGGCCGCGCCATTTTGCCGGAGCGAGTTCTGCGATGGAGACCGGACCCAGCACCGATGATGCGCCGATGCCGAGACCGCCGATGAAACGGAAGACCATGAGAGACGACCTACTCCACGCCAGAGCGCTGCCCAGAGCTGAGAACACGTAAAGAATGGCGGTAATACGCAGCGTCTCTCGGCTTCCGAGCTTCTGACCCACAACTCCAGCCGTGAAGGAGCCGACCACCGTTCCGATGAGCGCGATGGCCACGGTCCAACCTTTGCCGTAATCACTCAGGTGATAGAGCTTCGCCAGTGCGTCGATGGCGCCCGATATAACGACCGTGTCGAAGCCAAAAAGCAGACCTCCCACGGCTCCTGTCAATGTGGCCTTCATCAGTTTGGAATTGGGTAGCATTTATCCTTCCTCAACGTATGAATCGGGTTCAGTGCTGTCCCGTCCAGCCTTTCAGCGTCCATATGTCCATCCAGATCACAGATGGAGGTTTCCCCTTGGCATATACCGCCAGCCCCTTGTCGAGCGAACGAGGATAGATCAAATCAGTGATGGTTACCAACCCATTATCAGCGAAGACTTCAACGGAGGAGCGGTCGAGAAGGATGTGCAAACGAATGCGCCCGCCTTGTATCGCAATGGGTGCTTCATGCCGCGCCGCAAATGTCGGACCGATGACGACGTCCCCGGAGTGGCTGCGGTCGACATAGACATCGCTCCACGTCGCGTCGTAGCCCACCCGGGTTCCGTAGGAATCGCCCTTGCGCACAACGAATCCGAAATCCTGTGAGTCCTGTAATTGCAGTTCCGCATCGATTTCGAGGGCTTCGGGCCATTCGTGTCGCGACAGCATTGACTCAGCATCCGCCCAGGTGGCGTTGCGCAGTTGAACATGTTCCTCCCGCAGTACTTCCATTTCTTTTGCGGGAACCTGGGTCAGTCGAATGCCTTGCTTTGTTTGCAGCAAGCCCAGCGTCCGAGGAGACGTCAGCTGCCCGCGCCACGGACTTGTGGGCAGCTTGTCCGCATATCTCCAGTTGTCCATCCAGGCGATTGCGATGCGGCGACCATCGGATGCCGGAATATTCGACCATGTCTGGGCTGCATAGAAATCGCTGCCGTAATCAACCCACAAAGTTTGATTGACGGGATTGTCATCAATGAACTTTGTTCCATCGAACTCGCCGATAAAATACTGCGTTGCGGAACCACCGGCCGGCCCGTTGTCGCCGATGCCCAACGCGAGCACCCACTTCTTCTGCCCGGCTACATTCGCGACCGGCAACTGAAACAGATTTGGACATTCCCAATTGGGAGCGCCATTGGCGCCGGCGGGGCCAAACTCGCCGAGTTTTGTCCAGGTCTTCAGGTCGGGCGAAGAAAAGAAGAGAACCTTGTGCTTGAGAGCGAGCGCCGCCACCATTACCCAACGCTTCGCCGGCTCATGCCAGAAAATCATGGGATCGCGGAAATCGGATTCGTGGAGATCGAGGACCGGATTCCCTCCGTAGCGGGCCCACGTGCGCCCGCGGTCGTTGCTGTAGGCGACGTTCTGCGTTTGCAGCCCCGTGGAATTTCCTGTGTAGATGGCTACTAGCGGCGCGATACCGCTTTTGCCGAATCCGCTGGTGTTTCCCGCATCCAGCACAGCTGACCCGGTAAAGATCCCAATCCCGTTCTCTTCCTTCAGCGCGATTGGAAGTTCTTTCCAGGTGACAAGATCCTTGCTCACAGAGTGGCTCCAACTCATGTGGCCCCACTGATCGCCGAACGGATTGTACTGATTGAAAAGGTGGTACTCGGAACCGTCGAAGACAAGTCCCGCCGGATCATTGATCCAGTTTCGTTCCGGGCTGAAGTGAAACGCGGGCCGGTAGATTGTCGAATTCGGTTGCTCTTGAGCACTAGCCGCTGCCAGAGACTGAATGCAAAATACAAGAGAACACGTGCAGGCCTTTATCCAGGCTATAGATCGGCACATGGAATTTCCCCAAAGTTTAATCCGAGTTAGACTGCACGAACCCTCAAAAAGAGAGGGGAGATGCATCGGAAGGTGCAATGCTTCCGCCCTCATGGAGAGGCCCGCGTCGATAAGTTAAAAGACCATCTTGCTTTCTAGCTTTAGCGTTCGCGCCTGGGCGGCTCCGGCAGCCTTACCGAAGTTTCCCGACTGATTGTCAGGTCACCGAGTCGATAACGCCTGAAATGGCAACTGCGTCAAATCCAAAGAGCAGCCCACCCAGCGGCTCCGGTTGATGTCGGTCTGATCAACTCCAACCAACCTAGTCAGAGCTTGCGATAGCCGTAGTCGTAAAGGCTCGAGACGCCTGCATGGCAAGAGTGACTCGCCATGCAGGGATTGAGGAGATTTCAATATGCTCACTGATTTAGAACGTGAGTCGCAATGCAAATTGAATGGTGCGTGGAAGATTGGACTGCTGACCGACCCGACCAAAGCCGGGAGACGACAGATTGCTATTCGGAATAGCAAACTGGGCGTGGTTGAAGAGGTCGAAGATTTCTGTGCTGAACTTCAATTTGACTTTCTCTGTAACGTCGAAGAATTTGTTGATCGAGAAATCGAAGTTCTCTCCCGCCTCCGATCTCATTACCGGGTCAACGCGGTTTTCGTTTCCGAAAGCGAACACGTCTGGCTGCGTGAAGCAGGATGTGTTGAACCATTCTCCAGCCCGGTTGGCGCTGTGTGGATCACCGGAAAGGTTCCTTCCGCAACCTGGGGTGTAATTCGGCCGAATGGGGCCAGCTCCGAACTGGCTGAGTCCATTCCCGGCTGCCTGAAGGGCGATCGGGATGCCGCTGCGAAAGATGGTGATGCCGTTGACCCGCCAGCCACCAACAAGAGCATTCGTGAAACCGTTCACCTTAGAGAGGTACGTCTGGCCGCGTCCGAAGGGGAGATCGAGCCCGTAATTGATAACCAGATTCTGGGGAAGATCCTGAAGGCTAAGCGAGTACTCGGGACCCAGATTGTTATTGTCCTGAACGACTCCATAGCCGCCTTGTCCGTCCTGGAAGGAACTCGTGTTGTCGGTATTGCTCAACAACTTCGACCACGTATATGCGACCTGCAGAAGCCCATTGTGGCTGACATGGAGGCCGTACATAGCCTGAAGAGCGTTGTACGACGAATAGCCATCTCGGGGCACCACCTGGCTCACGCCCTGATATTGCGGGTGGGGGGATAGCAGGTAGCCCTGAGCAATTGTGGGAGCGCCAAATGTCGTCCCGGCGGGAAGAACTCCGTAAAAGGGATTCGGAACCTGATTCAGGAGCGCGGGACCCCGCGAATGGTAGCCGTCCGGCAACTGATTCAAGTTCAGCCCCGTGCCGGTGAAGCCACCCGAGAGTACTAGGTGGGTTCCCTTCGCACCTGCATAGGCAACCATGATCGTGTTTCTGGTGCCGAACGCCCGCTCTACCGCGAGATTCCATTGCTGAGAGTAACCGTAAGCCTGGCTGGGAATGCGGCCGGAGATGCCTTGTCCGAGCGCTGCATCCAGGCCCGCTTGCGTGCGTCCGGTGGGAAGGTGGATTCCGTTTGGCAGGGGGTTGGCCACTGTCGTCAACAGAGGCTGCCCGACCGTATTGCTGATGCCGGTAAACGCAGAGTTGATCGGGCTGGCACTCGGTGAATCAGCGGTGAGTTCCGCGGGCAAGAAAGATATTCCGTACCCTGCGCGGATGACGGTCTGTGGTCCGATGCGATAGGCAAGGCCTATACGGGGAGAGAACAGCGCCCAGTGGAGTTCCTCTTCTCTGCGAGGGGGATATTCGGGGCTGTTGACAAACGCCAGCCGCGCAGTAAGGGGAACCGATGCACCGGTAACCGGGTTGGTGATGGAACTCACTCCCCCTACTGTGACCGCAGCGGTAGGTTGAAGAATCGAATCCAGATCGTGCTCCTCAGAATAAGCGCCGGGCTGTTCCCAACGCAGGCCGCCGGTCAAAGTGAGATCATTGGTCGCCTGAAAGGTGTCGGTGACATAAAGGCCATAGGTGTGAAGAAACGCATGCCACGTTCCCACAGAGCTGATACCTACGCTGGAAGGGATTCCGAGCATGAAGGATGCGAGTGCATTGCCGTCAACTGAATCGGTTGCGCTGGCTGACGTGTAGAAAGGAGAGGCATTCACGCCCAGGCCCTGACTATTTCCGTAGTTTTCCCAGAGTATCTGCCGCCATTGGGCGCCGCTCTTGATCGTATGTCTACCCAGAATTTTCGTGATGCTGCCGCTAACACCCCAGACGTTGTTGTTCCAGTAAAGCTGCGAGAGTTCTGCCCCAATTCCATAGCCCTGGATCCCAAGCCCCGGAAGCAAGCCTTGCTTGTTTTGGCTTTGCTGCTGGATCGTGCCGTACGTCGGGCTGATCGTCGACATGTCATAGCCGTTGCTTAGCGGGTATTGGAAGTTATAGTTTTCGAGGTAGGACAGGTGTACCTCCCCGATCGTGGTTGCGTTGAAAGTATGGTTGTCGGCTAATGCCCCAATCTGCGTGTAGTTGCCCGTGGGGCCAGCGCCGGTCTTAGTGCCAAATGGATCGCTGTCCCCGTTATGCGGGTTCCAGAAGGTGTAACGGGCGAATATCGAGTCCTTCGAAGTGGCGTTTACATCGATGCGCGCGTTGTATTGATCCTGGTACCCTTCGATCGGCGCAGAAGCAAAAAAGTTGGTTGTGAAGGGGGTCTGCTTAATTCTCGATTGATCTGGGGTTTCGAGTTGGACGATCTTGAGAGCAGTGGGGTCAATTCTGTAACTCGGAATGATGTTGTCCGGAAATGGTGAGTGGGTCTGGGGGTCATAGATGATCTGGGGATCCCCGGAAAAATCGCCGTTCATCTCAGCGCTGGTTGGCACGGTCGCGTTAATTGGGCTTGCTGAGATCAACGACTCATGCTCCCAGGAGAAAAAGAAGAAGAACTTGTTTTTCCAGGCCGGCCCGCCCAAATTGGCGCCGTACTGATTCTGGTGAAGAGGCGATCTGCCCAGGCCTGTATGGTTGCTGAACCAGTCGTTCGCATCGAGCACGGTGTTTCGAAAGTATTCGTACCCATTTCCGTGGAATTGATTCGTTCCGCTCTTGGTGGAGATTTGAACAATGCCTCCGGCGAACCCGCCGAATTCGGCGCTTACGTTGTTCGTTAACACCCTGAATTCCTGTACCGCATCCTGAGTAGGAACAAGAGTGTTGACGTTGTTTTCAGCGATATTCGATCCCACACCGTCGATGAAGAACAGGCTCTGCCCGCTGAATCCGCCACCGATCTGGTAATTCCCGTACGCAATTGCCTGGGTTTGTCCGCCGGCTTGGAAGTTTCCGCTCCCGCCATTGGCCATCGTGCTGCCCTGGGTTCCGCCCCCCGGAACGACTCCCGGAACGAAATCGAGCAAGTTGTTTACGTTCCGGCCGTTCAACGGCGACTCGATGACCTGTTGGCCTTCGACCACCCCTCCCAGGGACGAGCTATCCGTCTGGAGCTGTGCCGGGGCAGCCGATACAGTAACTGTCTCGCCGACATTCCCTATCTTGAGTATTGCGTTCACGCGCACCGTTCCACCAACCTGAACGTCGATTGTGTTTTGCGTGTAGGTGGCAAAACTTGCTTTCGAAACCGTGACACTATAGGCGCCCGGGTTGAGATTGACGAAACTATATGTGCCACTGGCGCTCGAGGTTGTTTCCTGGGTCTGATTCGTACCTGTGTTCGTCAGGGACACCTGCGCATCGGCCACAACGGCTCCACTTGAGTCGGCTACGGTTCCGACGATCGATCCGTAGCTGGTCTGCGCTACGATCCGGGAGCCGAAAGGCAACCCCGCTGCAGCCAGGATTAGAATGACCGCAGATCTCCATGCGGACAAGATCTGGATGCGGATGTGCCGGGACGTGCTGATGCCGCGCCAAGTCGACGACGGGCCTTTGGTCCTTTTCATATTGCCTCCTTTTTAGGTGGACAGAGCGCGCAGGAGATCTGCCCCTGGTCCGGGGTGTCCTGAGCGGTGGTCTTTGTGTGCTTGCGGCTAGGAACTTGCCGACCGGAAGAGTTTGAGCCGCGCCCGATCAGCCTCCGGGCTTGCGTATTCGGCTAAAAGACGGGAGAACCCAAATAATTCAGGTAGCGTGGCTGAGAACCAGAAGAAAAATCGGCATCCGCCTCGGACCTGAAATACGGTCAGTTCGTACCTCTCTATACAGAGGCTGGGTAATGCATCGAAACCCACAGGAAATGCCGTATCTGTTTTGTCATTTGCTGCCTCCTGAATCGAACCCCTGTACCCCTGCTCAACATCGCCTGTTTCATTCGCGGCACTTTGAGGGGACTCCTTGGTTTCAGGCAGAATACTAGACTTTTTTTAACAAAGTTGTCAATAACAATTGTAAAGAAAAAGTGGGGCAAAATTCAGCAAAGTTGTACTAACAACTTGTAAAGGATTACATAATTAGACCTGATTTTTTGAGTCTCAACCAAAACTCCACAATTATGGCACTCATTAACCTGGGCCTTTGATCGAAAGCTGTCAAGTCAGGGTGTGGACAAAAACACTCACAGGGAGGATACTAGCTGCTAGCAAAAGCAAGGATCCAAAATGGCAAAGGGAAAAATCACCGATTCAGAGGACGGCGGCCCCAAGTACAAACAGATTTACTCCCATCTGCGCCGCGCATTGACCACGAACGAGTACTCGCCAGGCGACAAACTCCCAAGCGAAAGCGAGCTGGTTGAGCGCTTCGGCGCCAGCAGGCCAACGGTCGGGCGGGCTTTGGCACAACTCGAAGCGGATGGCATAGTCGAGCGCCGGGCGGGATCCGGGACCTTCGTCCGCGTTCAAAATCGCCACGAAGGTTTCGTATTCGGACTCCTTATCCCCGGTCTCGGTACAACAGAGATCTTTGAGCCCATCTGCCGCGGCATCTCCATCGCGCGCGTCGGAGGTCATCATGACCTTCTCTGGGGGACCACCTCCTCTCCTGGAGCCCCAGAGGAGGAGCAGGCAGAACAGCTTTGTCAGTATTACCTCAAGCGCGGCGTCTCCGGGGTATTCTTCGCACCGATGGAATTGACCGAAAGAAAGGACGAGGTCAACCAGCGCATCACCCGGATCCTTGACGAGGCCCAGATTCCAATCGTCTTGCTCGATCGCGATATTTGCGACTACCCTCGCCGCAGCCGCTACGATTTGGTAGGAATCGATAATCGCCGTGCCGGCTTCGTCATCACCGAGCATCTCGTCGAATGCGGAGCAAAGCGAATCTTGTTTTGGGGCCGACCGAACTCCGCTCCCACAGTTACCGCCCGTTCCCAGGGCTATCGGGAGGCGCTCTCGATGCGGCCGGACCTTCGCGTTCATGAATCGGTCATCATCGCGGATCCGACAGGCCTGACGTTAGTGCACGACACGATCGCCGAACACCAACCCGACGCGGTGGTTTGCGCAAACGACTTCACCGCCGCGCAGTTCATGACCTCGCTCAACAGATTAGGCATCCGCGTGCCCGACGACATTCGGGTAACGGGAATGGATGACATACGCTACGCGAGCATGTTGCAGACGCCGCTCACCTCAATTCATCAGCCCTGCCTCGAACTTGGCGCGGCGGCACTGGGCGTAATGCTTGACCGGATCTCCCGGCCAACCATGCCGTCCCGCGATTGCTTGGTCGACTTTCAGCTTGTGGTCCGTCAATCGACGGACCCGACTCATGCCCCTGCACTTCCAGCCAACGGACAGATGCAGGCCGTGTGACCCGGCACTATGGTGATACGACTCTCCAATTCGTTCCTCATGCACTCTCGCTCCTGCTGTGTGCGGCATCCAGTGCGCAAAACAGCCCTGCGTCGTCTTCCTCTGAGAACTAGAAACTCGCCGAGAACATGGTGCGATCCCAGGATTGGGACAAGGGGCTCGAACTTCTGCGGCCTTTGCTCAAGGCCCATCCCTCCGATCCAAAAGTGCCCAACCTCGCAGGGCTCGCTTGTAGCTTTGGGCGAAATCTATTTGGACCAGGAGCGATTCGATGACGCCATCGTTCAGTTGGAACGGGCCCGCACCATCGATCCCAAGGAGAAATCCGCGTGCTCCCACCTCGCCGTGGCCTATCGCCGCGCGGGAAAACCCGAGGAAGCCAGACGAATCCTGAACATGTTGAAGGACCTCCATCAAGCGGAACGGGGTTGGGTAACAGAAAAGATGAAAACAGCGGACGACAATCCCGCGGATTCGTCATCGGCAACCCCCAGGTAGTGCACTGTGGGGTTGCACAATGCCCCAGCCTCACGCGCGATTCGAATGAAGGTAGGAGCCAAGGGAGGAGCTGAACATGAGAGTTATCAGTCTTGGCGAAGTGCTTTGGGATGTATTCCCAGACAAAGAGTTTCTCGGGGGTGCCCCGCTCAATTTTTCCGCCAACACGCAACGGCTGGGCAACTCCGTGCTTCTGCTGACTGCCGTCGGCGATGATACGCGCGGTGGTCGCGCCGTCGCGCAGATGTCTGCAATGGGCCTGTCCACCGAGTTCATTCAAATCGTCACCGAGCGCCCCACGGGCGCGGCCGTTGTTGTCACCGACCACACCGGAAGCGCCAGCTATGTCATCGAGCGCCCGGCGGCATTCGATTGTGTGTGCATCGAGCCACCCATCCTGGCGTGCCTGCAGCAGTTCGATCCTCAATGGATCTACTTCGGAACGCTGACTCAAACCGACAGCCGCAGCTTCAATGCACTGGCTGAAATCGTCCGGCATTGCTCCGATGCCAAGCGCTTATACGATATGAACCTGCGCACCGGCCATTGGAACTTTGCCCTGGTTGAAGATCTCTCCCGCATCGCCACCGTTCTCAAGCTGAATGACGCTGAAGCGAAGTTGCTGTTTCATCGTGTCTTCAACGAAAAGGCATTCAGCCTTGAAGAATTCTGCCGTTATTGGTCCTCCACGTATGGAGTTCAGACAATCTGCATCACTCTGGGCGACGCGGGGTGCGCTGTCTTCATCGACGATACTCTGCGTACCTTTTCCGGCTACACCGTAAAAGTAGTCGACACCGTCGGCGCAGGGGACGCATTCGCAGCGGCATTTCTCCACGGACTACATCTTGGCTGGCCGGTCGGACGCATCGCAGCGTTTGCCAACTCACTTGGCGCTCTCGTAGCGAGCCGCGCAGGCGCCACGCCTACCTGGACTCTCGATGAGTGCCTGGAGTTTACCGGATCAGCGCTGAGCGCCAGAGACACCCGCTGACAATCGCAGGAATTGAAAAATGAAGAATTGCAATCTCCTCAGTCGATGAAAGTTTCTTGCGTTCTCGGCTGGTTGCGCGCTCTCTTTCTCGTTGGCAAAGATCTTGCCGGCGCGGTCGGTCAACGCGTTCCCTCTCGCAGAATCTCTCCGAGAAAAGCTCCGCCAGGATCCCTTGCGGCCTCAGTATCATTTGATTCCCCAGGCAGGATAGGCTTCGTCCACCTCGACGCGCCCGCTCGGATCGAAAGATTTCCCCATGCCTTGAAAAACTCACCGGCGGAACCCGTTGGGCGTTTGACCGACGACGAACAGAGGAGGCACCTGCTCGCGCAACACGAATAGTGAGCGTGTTCGCAGGCTCTTCAAAGACTCCGGAAGTGCCTGGCTCAATGAGGTGGACACGACCTTCTCCTTTCCGAGCGATCATTTTCAAAACAATTGTTTCCGGAGCAGAAGCGCGGGGTCCGACTACCCTTTGGCCGAGAGAAATGCGCCGAGTGCCTTGGCTAATGCCTCAGGCTGTTCTTCAGGAACAAAGTGGCCTGCGTCTGGAATCACAAGGGAGGTGGCGTTTTCGAAGTAAGGCTGAAGCGATTCGCCCAATGTGGGAATGGAGTACTGCCCACCGACTGCGAGGAGACGGATTAGGAGTTTACCGGCGAACTGCTTCTTGTTGAATTCCATATCATCGACAATCCTGCGGCAGTAGTCGAAGGCCGCATCCATGCGCCCTTCCCGGGCGTAGGCCGCGACATAGGCTGCTACGTCGCGCGGAGGGACCGCTCCCGGCTTGTACACCTTGTTCTTGAACCACCATCCAACGTAAATGTCCTCCTTCCCTTTGGTCAGTTCGGCAGGCAAATCGGGAAGCATCTGGAAGATGAAGTTCCACTTTCTCTTGTAGTCAGAGAGCTGAATGTCGTTCAGCAAGGTAATGCCGGGAATTCCAGCCTCAATGAGAGTGAGAGACTTGAAATCGTCCGGAAAGAGAAGCGCCCAGCTATAAGCACACCATGCGCCAAAATCGTGGGCGACGACGTGCAGCGGCGCGCCGATATTCACGACGAACTCATGAAACACCCTGGCAACATTTTCGGTGGTCGCCGGCGCTGAAAGGATTCCCGAGTCTCCAAAGCTTGGCAAGTCGGCCGGTATCAAGTGAAATCTCGGGGACAATAACGGAATTAACCTGTTCCACGATCTACGTGTCTGCGGGAAGCCGGAAACCAGGAGCACCTTCTCTCCGTTTCCGATCCGATCGAACGCGATCTTTTTCGCTTCGCTCGGCGCATCGAGAGGTGCCGAAGTTCGCTCGCTGCGCTGGGCGGAAGCAGCAAGCGAGCTGAAACCGACGCGCGTGCCCACGGCACCGGCAACGCTAATCCCGAGCTTGAAGAAATCTCTCCGTTGCTTCGGGTTTTTCCCGGCGATGCCTGCCTGTGTGGTCGATTCTTCGTTGTACCAGCGATCCATGGCTATGGCTCCTTTACCTGTTCCTGCTGGGGCGGTGAGGATTTCAGGGAGATTTTCAGGTGAGGATTACAATCTTTCCGCCAGCCGTGTTCTCTTCCATCACGCGGTGGGCCTCTACAATCTCGCCCAGATGGAACGTCTTGCCTACCTGAATGTGAAGCGTTCCCCCCTCAATTTGCCTGGCGAGGTCATTGAGCGGCGTCCGCATGAAGTCTTCCGAATCGCCAGCGTAGACGGTCAGACAAACGCCTGTGGGGATTAGATCCATTGGCGCAAACTGATCGAAGGACCACTTGTTTCCGACCATGCCGGTCATGCAGACAATGCCACTCTGCTTGGCACAGAGGAGCGAATCCTCCAGCGTTGTCGTGCCGATCATTTCCAGCACCTTATCGACGCTTCCGGGATATTTGCGGTGAACCTCTCCGGCGATGGAGCCAGTGTCCACGATGACATCGTCGGCGCCGCTTGAGCGCAGCAGTGTGGCGCGGTCGGGATTGCGCGTCGTGGATACGACGAACGCCCCACTGTTCTTAGCGATGGCCGCTGCAGCAAGCCCAACCGAAGTTGTTCCGCCGCGTATCAGAAGCCGCTCACCCTTTGCCAGACGCAATGACCGGAACAGCGAGCCCCATGCGGTCTCCAGCATCTCCGGCATCGCACCCAGCGTCTCCCATGGCAGCTTCACCTCGATCTTCTGGACCTGGCTCGCCGGCGGGCAGGTGTACTCCGCATATCCTCCGTCGAACTGGCGGCCCATGCCACCCATCGCGCTCGCCACCACGTCGCCCTTTTGGAACTCGCCGCCGGGAGCTTGCTCCACGACGCCGACGGCTTCAATCCCGAGCACTCGCGGGAATTTCACTCCCGGCGAGTGGCCCTGTCGAGTGAAGAGCTCGGAACGGTTTAGTCCGAACGCCTTAACGCGAATCAGGACCTGCCCGTTGTTCGGAGCCGGTATGGGGCGGTTCTCTACCTTCAGGGCCTCTGGTCCACCCGCCTCGTAGATCACGACAGCTTTCATCTCAGGCATGAGCCGTCTCCTTCCAGACTTAATGTTGCTGCGGATTCGTAGAGGAAAAGCTATATCGCGCGATCTTCCAGGAAGCACTGCTGTCCTTCCTGAAAATGAAGAGTTCCTGATTTGCCTCGGCGCTCTTGGTTTCCGTCGCATGGTCCAGCGTTGTTCCCGCAGAATTAGTGCGTGCGAAGGCCCACTCGGGCGCTAACTCGACGATTTCAGAGATCGTGAACTTCACGTTCAGGGTAATGGCCCTGAAAACGGCATCGTAGGCTTTCCTGAGCGCCTCTGGGCCAACTGCAGACGGACTGTAGGGAGGCATGAAGACACCGTCTTCAGCGTAGAGGGGCATCACTGCGTCGGTACTCGATGCATTCAAGGCATCGTTGTACTTAGCAAGTAGGGCAGTCACTGCTTCTTTCGTAGCACTCATCTGTGTGTCCTGAATTCCCAAAATCTTTGCTTCCGCCTCGAATATAGGCCTTCGCGACTTGTCTCATCTACGCGAATAAATGGAAATGTATTTCCTAAATATGGGATAATTCCGCCCGACGCGCAACTGACTAGGCGGGTAACTTGGGAAAAAGCTGCGGGGCCATTTTAGCTGCGAATTCCTTGAACACTCGCACCACTCGAGGCATGTGGCGATTCCCCGCATGGACCAGGGAAAGATCAAAGTTCCGAAACTTCCACTTTGGCATGATCTCCACCAGCCGGCCGTCGCGCAGAAGGCCTGGTTCCACAACCGGGGGAAGATCACCGATACCGACGCCCGCAAGCAGCGCCGTCGCAAGTCCGGCATAATCGTTCATTGAAAAATACGGCTTAAACGTCAAGGCCTCTTTGTCCTTGCCGTTTATATGAATGAAGTTCCACTGGCATTTCGGCTTCCAGAAGGAAAATGCCAACAACCTGTGTTGAAGGAGGTCTCTAGGATTCCTCGGCGGTTTGTGTTTCTTCATGTACGCCGGACTCGCAACAAGCTGATGGCGATATTTGAGGATTCTCCGGGCGACAAGGGAGGAATCTTCGAGATCCCCGACTCTGAAAGTTAGATCAACACCTTCTGAAACATGGTCGACGATTCGATCGGTGATGAAAATGTGCACGCGGACCTCGGGATATTGTTCCTGGAATGCCCCTACGATCGGGGCCAGCAACGTGTCGGAAATGCTCGGTGGAGATGCAAGTCGCAGCGTGCCTGAGACATGCGACAGGAGATTGGAGGCTGCATTGTCGACGGCACCGCTGAGTTCAACCATACGCCGTGCGTGTTCTAGAACCTCTGATCCGGCGTCGGTTAGCCGCAGTCTCCGCGTGGATCGTTCGATCAGACGCACCCCAAGCTGATTCTCCAACTCGGCGATTCGGCGGCTTACAGTTGAGGTCGGCATTTTGAGAATGCGGGCCGCTCCTGAAAAGCTATTTGCCTCGACAACGTGTGCGAACACAATGAGTGAATTCAGATCGGTCATGATTTTCCAAAGATGGAATTCTGATATGCAATCTTACCGGCTAGTGGACGGTCTAAGCCACTGCCTGCCGTGTGTTCGCGACTAGAACTGCGAATGGGATGCTTCTTGCCGACCCCGATACTCACAAGGCCCTGCACCAAAATGCGGGGACCAAAGAACTCGAACCCGCGCTCTGCCGTGACAAGGCAGAAGTGTGCAGGGAATTCCACCTGGGCGTAAAACCGCCTATCCGTTGAAGTGCTCGTGACGTGGTCATGGCTTCCAACTGTACGACATGGCGACTATACAGCCGAGTGGACTTCCCTCGCCGGTAAATGAGTGAGTTAGCGGTGATGCGCCAAATGAGGTCAAACGACCTTTGATCTCCGGTTCCCACCAAGCGTATTTAACGAGACCTGTATTCATGCTTCTCCCTCGGTCGCGCGGGACCTGTTGCGCAGAACCCGCCACGGAATCCCTTTTCAGATCATCCGTACTGACAGGTATTTTGGAATCATTCGCCGGTTGCCAGCTTTCCGCAGCAATCGGGCCGATCAGGCAGGCTGCGGCGATCCCAGCCTCCACCGATTGCCTGAATCAATAGCACTGCGCTTGCCATGCGTCGCCCCAGGATATTCACGGCTGTTACTTCATCAGTGAGCGCGGCGTTCTGAGCCGTGATGACTTCGAGGTAGCTCGTAACTCCGCCGTCGTATCGCGTGTTTGACAGATTGAGGGACCGCTGCGCAGCCTGCACCGCCGAAGCCTGGACGCTCGCTTCCTGTTCAAGAATTCGCAACGCTGCCAGGTTGTCTTCAACCTGTTGGAAACCAGTCAGCACCGTCTCACGGTATGACGCAACTTCAGAGTCGTAGGTAGCCCTTGCCTCATCGTTGAGTGCGTGCCGGCGGCCTCCATCAAACAGGGTCTGCACGAGGGATCCTCCAACGGACCACATCGCGCTCGGGCCCTGGAGCAACGTGGTAATGGATCCGCTCTCAAACCCACCAGTTCCCATGATGTTCACCAGCGGATAATATGCAGTGCGGGCGAGCCCAACCTCGGCATTTGCCGATGCCACGCGGCGTTCCGCTGCGGCAATATCAGGGCGGCGCTCGAGCAACTCCGAAGGTATTCCGACCGGAATGGGAGGTGGTGGCGCGGTGAGCGGCAGCGGCGGCAGCATGAAATCGGCCGGAGCCTTGCCGACCAATACAGCCGCTGCGTGCTCATACTGAGCGCGGGCCACTCCCACATCGACTAGCTGGGCACGCGTCGTCTCAAGTATCGTTCGCGCTTGCTCGACTTCTACTTCAGAACCAAGGCCGCCGTGATATCGGTCTTCGTTGAGTTGCAAGGCCTGTTCGTACTGCGCGACTGTGTCCTTGAGTAATTGCTCTTCCGCGTCCAGGGTGCGCGCCGCGAAGTAGTCGACAGCCAGGGTCGCATGCATGCTGAGATTGACTACGGCTAGATCGGCCGCTGTCGCTTGCGCCTGCTCTCGATACGCCTCAACATTGCGGCTCACTCGTCCCCATATATTCGCCTCGTAAGAGAAATTGACCGGCAAAACAAAATCGTTGAAGGTCAGCCCGTCAAAATTTGAACTTGGGGGAGGACGGTTGTTGGAATACCGCTCCCGGGTCGCAGACGGAGACGTCGTAATGGTGGGGTAATAATCGGCACGAACATACCGCACAGCGGCCCTGGATTCCTGATATTGAGCCACGGCGGCCTTAAGATTTTGGTTTGAAACATTGATCTGCTCTTCGAGAGCATTCAGTTGCGAATCCTGAAAAATCTCCCACCAGTTTCCGCCCAGGTTTTGATCGTTCGGTTGCGCGTTCTTCCAGTCCCCGACCTCCTTATACGCAGGCGGAACTGGAACCGCGGGGAGCTTGTACTTAGGACCCAACGAGCAGCCGGTAAACAGGAGAGTCCCGGAGAGGAGAAGAACGATCTGCGTTGAGCGTTCGATGCGGGCTGAGAATCGAATTTTGTGGACGCATTTCATCGCGAATCTCCTGGCAGTGCAGCTTGCACTATGTAGACTTGCTGGCCGGATACCAGCGAATCCGGAGGGTTCACGATGACTCGGTCGTTGAGTTTGAGACCGGCAACAACCTCGATCTGATCTCCGAAGTCGTGGCCCGGACTGACATCCGTAATTGCGACCCTTCCGTTTCTCACCACCCCCACTTGCAGCTTCTCGCCCCTGAAGATCAGCGAACTGACCGGCAGAAGGAAGGTTGAACTATGGGAAGGGATTTGCAGGTGCACTTCCGCATACGATCCGGACAAAAGAGTTGCGCCGGGATTATCCAGGTCAACTTCCGTGAGCAACGTACGTGTAGTGGCATTAATGGCCTCTGAGGTGCGCACCAGCTTTCCCGGAAATCTTTTGCCGGGAAATTCTGCCAGAGTGATATCCGCGCTGGTCTGGCCCGGCTTTATACCTTGGGAGTATTCTTCTGGGACATTGACATAGACACGCAGAGTGCGTGTCTGTGACATGTCGAAGAGATCGGTTTTGGGAGCCGAGGAGCTACCAGAATTGATGAGGTCTCCAATGTCCGTGTTCCGCGTCGTGATGACTCCATCGAATGGCGCGTAGACCTTCTCAAACGAAACCAGCGCCTCGTAGTGGCGGACATTTGCCATGTCGGCATCCACGATTGCCTGGTTGGCTGCGTAAGTCCCAACAGCATTGTCGACGTCCTGTTGCGCAACGGCATGCTTCGTCAACAAGGACTGATAGCGGTCTCGCGTAATCTGAGCCAGCTGCAGGTTAGCCTGCGCTGTGGCCAGTGTGCTGCGCGCTTGCGCTAGTTGCTCGTCGACTTCCGGAGTCTGGATGATCGCCAGCAGGTCGCCGGCTTTGACATGTGCGCCAATATCGAAGTACCACTTCTTCAGATAGCCGTCAGTACGAGCGTAGATCGGTGAAGTAACGAACGGCTGTATGTTGCCGGGCAGAATAATCTCCTGGGACGGCGCCGTTTGCTTCGGCATTACAACTGAAACGGAAGGCACTGCCAATTGTGTCGTCACCACGCGCAGGTTTGTCTCGGCCCTGACGCGAGATCTGATACCCGCGGCCAACAATCCCATCCCGGCGAGAGCGACAAGGGCCGCGATGAGCCAGCGCCTCTGCGAGTGCCCGCGGTGCCTTTTGTTGAGAAAACAAGACGAAACTGTTTGGATTTGTTCGGCAAGTTGTATTTGTGTCATCTCAATCACCCATGTTCTCGGTTAGTGGCTGACCAGGGAGCACTTCGCGATCTTGTTCTGGTTGTCGCTTTGACCCATGCAGCACGCTGAAAAATGTGGGCACAAACAAGAGCGTGGATACCGTGGCGAAGAGCAGGCCGCCGATCACGGCTCGTCCCAGGGGAGCGTTCTGCTCACCGCCGTCGCCGAGCCCGAGCGCCATCGGAACCATGCCGATGATCATGGCCAAGGCGGTCATCAGCACTGGACGGAAACGGGTGAAGCCCGCCTCAAGTGCGGCCGAAATTGGGTCTTTGCCTTGCGAGATCTGCTCTGTGGCGAAGCTGACAACTAGAATGCTGTTCGCTGTAGCCACGCCCATGCACATGATCGTTCCCATGAGTGCGGGAACACTCAGGGTGGTGTTCGTGATGAAAAGCATCCAGGCGATTCCTGCCAGTGCCGCCGGAAGTGCCGAGATCATGATGAAGGGATCAAGCCATGACTGGAAGTTCAGAACGATCAGGAGATAGTCCAGCATGATGGCGAACATTAGGCCGAGAAGCAGCCCGGTGTATGAGGAATTCATCGTTTGCACTTGGCCGCGAACAACGATGCGCGAGCCACGAGGCAGCTGACCGCGAGCCGAGTCGATGATCTTGTTGATATCGCGCGACACTCCGCCCAGGTCTCGTCCGTCAACGGCGCCGAAGATGTCGATCACCGGCGCGACGTTGTAATGAGACACAACGCCCATACCAGTTCCGCGTTGCGTAGAGACCAGGCTCGCCATAAGAGAAGGCGAAGCCGACGCGTTGGTCCCGGTTACGGGGGTGTTGACGAGGTCCTGTAGCGTGTCGGCTCGGTATTGCGGAGTCTGGGTTGCAATCGAGTAGCTGACGCCGTTTCTGGGGTCGAGCCAATACGTTGGCGAAGTCTGGAAACTGCCGCTAAGAGAAACGAGAAGATTCTGTGCAATGTCATGCGCCGAGAGTCCAAGCTCCTGGGCTTTCGTGCGCTCGATCCTCATATGCAGATATGGCTGATCGAACTGCTGCTGAATACGGAGGTCGGCCGCACCCGGAACGTTGCGAATCTTCTGCAGCAATTGGCTGGCCCAGGCGCGATTGCCCTCAAGATTCTGGCCGATGACCTGAATGTCAATCGGGGCCGGCAGTCCAAAGTTCAGTATTTGCGTGACCATATCTGAAGGCAAAAAGGCAAACGTCACGCCGGGAAAATCCTTGGAGAGGCTCAGGCGAAGTTGCTTGACATAGTTTTCGGTCGGGTGGTGTTTCGACGATAACGTCACCATAATGTCGGCGTCCGAAGTTCCGATCGGCGCGGAGTTGCTGTAGGAGAGATTGATGCCGCTATACGGCAGGCCGATGTTGTCAATGATGCTGGCTACTTCGGCTGCCGGAATCTGTTTCCGGATCGTATCCTCTATGAGATCGCAGAGGAAGGCGGTATCTTCAATACGCATACCGGTCGGCCCACGCAGATGAAGCTTGAAGCTTCCGGCGTCGACGCTGGGAAAGAAATCCTGGCCGAGCCACGGGAGAATGATCGCGAGCGATCCGAGGCAGGCCGCAAAGAAAGTCATGAGAAACGCCCGGCGATGATGGAGGCAACGCTCTAACAAGCCGCGATAGCCGTTGCGAAATGCCTCAAAGCTCGAGTCGAATTTGTGTTGAAGCCTGACGAAAAGGTTGCGGCTGTTGGCCCCATGCTGACCTATCTTTTGTCCACGCAGCAGATACTTCGCCATCGTGGGGACGATCGTCCTCGACAGGAAGTAAGAGGCCAACATGGCAAAGACCACGGCCTCGGCCAGAGGCAGAAACAGATAGCGCGCCACGCCCGATAGCAGGAACATCGGCGCAAACACGATGCAGATGGAAAGGGTGGACACGAAGGCAGGAGTCGCGATCTGCATTGCGCTATCCAGAACAACCTCGTCGAGCGTTTTATCCGGCTCCGCTTCACGGTTGCGGTTGATGTTTTCAACCTCAACCGTCGCATCATCTACAAGGATGCCGACCGCGAGGGCCAATCCACCTAGGGTCATGATGTTGATGGTCTGCCCGATCAGGCTCAGCACGATGAGAGACGAAAGAATGGCGAGCGGAATCGAAGTAGCAATGATAAGCGTGCTGCGCCAGTTCCCGAGGAAGATCAGGATCATCAATGCAGTCAGGCATGCAGCGATGAGTGCCTCGCGAACCACTCCCTTGATCGCTCCCAGAACGAAAATGGATTGATCGGCCAGCGGCTGCATTTTCAGCTGCGGAGGCACCGTCGACGCAATCTGCGGAAGAATAGACTTGATGCCCGAGATCACTTTCAGCGTGGACGCGTCGCCGGCCTTTTGAATGGTCAACAAGACAGACCGCTGTCCATTCACGCGCACGATGTTGGTCTGCGGGGGAAAACCATCTCGCACCCAGGCCACATCTTTCATGTAGATCGTGGTGCTGCCGACCGTCTTGATCGGGATACGGTTCAGATCTGCGATCGTTTGCGGCGCCGCGTTGGGGATGTCGACGTCATATTCCTTGCTTCCGATCTTTGACGTGCCCGTCGGCAGGATCAGATTTTGCTCGGAAATCGCGTTCACCACGTCCAACGCAGATAGGCCTTCGGACTGCAATGCGGCGGGATTCAGATCAACCTGCACCTGGCGCTGCTTGCCGCCGTATGGATAGGGAACCGCAGTTCCCGGGACCGTGATCAGCTGAGTGCGAATGAAATTGAGCCCGTAATCGTTGAGTTGCTGCTCTGAGAGTCCCTGTCCCGAGAGGGCGAGCTGCATCACGGGGACACTCGACGCGCTATACGCGATAATCAGCGGTGGCGTAGTGCCTGCGGGCAGCTGGCGGAGCTGGGTCTGCGAACTTGCCGTGATCTGCGCGATGGCGCGGTCCATGCTGGCGTTGGGCTGCAGGAACACTTTGACAACCGCGATGCCATTTAACGATTGCGACTCGACATGCTCAATGTTGTCGACTATGGTTGTGAGGTTTCGCTCAGTGATGCTGACGATCCGGTCCGACATGTCTTTGGGCACCAGACCGTTGTAGTTCCAGATGATGCTCACGACCGGGATATCGATATTGGGGAAAATGTCGGTCGGTGTGCGCAGGATCGAAATCACGCCCATCGCCAGGATCAGAATAGCCATCACCACGAAGGTGTACGGCCGACGTAATGCCAATCGGACAATCCACATAGCTGTTCCTTATCCCGCGAAGCCGCTTGGGTCTTCGGGTTTGTTTCGATTCATCGCGCTTTTCTCTTGCGTGATCCACTCCCGGATATAGGCTGAGCAGTTTCTCAGCTTCGCGCCGGTCGCTTCGCTCAGCGCCAGAAAAAGCACAGCATCCCGGTCCACGAGCTTCACGTCCGTCAAATCCATGAGGATGGGGTGCCCCGAGGATTCCGACCTTAAAAGGGTTAGGAGTTCTGGTACCTCCGCCGCCTGAATTCGACCGGTCAGCTTGAAAACCACCAGGTCGCTTTCGACTGATCTCTGAATGCGTAAGGTCATTTCGCTTAGCCTTTCGCAGCATAGAAAAGCAAACCGTTTGCCAATTCCCAGGCCACTGAAAACATTGACGTTGCGCATGTCAAGGCGCCCGACTATTCGGAAATTTCCGAAATCTCGGGATCGAATGGAGTCGCGACTACGGGATGAATGGGAGCGAGATCGAAGTCGAACTGACGACGACTCATTTGGTGAGATGTGCGGAGAATCTTACAACAGGAAGTGACTAGCTCTTTCTGAACTGGTGCTTGTTTATCTTCAGAGACTTGATCTTGGAGTCGAGTGTTGACTGCGGGATCCCGAGCCTGGCCGCGGCCCCCGAAGGGCCCGAGACTCGTCCCTTGCTGGCGGCCAGGGCCGCCTCGATCATCTCTTTCTCCTGGGAGGTCAGTCTTTCGGAAAGACGCTGTGCAGTCGAATCAGCGGCCGTCGGGCGCTTGCCGAGCCAACTCTCATCGACGGACAGGTTCTCTGAATCGCACACGATTACCGACCGCTCAATCACGTTCTGCAATTCCCGGATATTGCCAGGCCACGTGTACGATTGCAGGTGTTCCAGACTTCGCTTGGCGATGCTGGTTATCCGCTTTCCGGCTTTCGTGGCATAGCGGTCGACAAAATATTGGATCAGCAAAGGGATGTCTTCTTTTCGTTCCCGCAATGGCGGAACTTCAAGGGGAAACACATTGAGTCGATAGAACAAATCTTCGCGGAACCTGCCTTCCGCGATCGCGGCTTCCAGTTTGCGATTGGTGGCCGTGACGACTCGAACATTCGTGCGAAGAGACTCGTTGCCGCCGACCCGTTGAAATTCGCGTTCTTGCAGCACCCGCAAAAGTGCGACCTGGGTTTCGGCCGGCAATTCGCCAATCTCATCCAGGAAAATTGTGCCCCCGTCAGCCGCCTCGAAGCGGCCCAGGCGCCTTTGAGTTGCGCCGGTAAATGCGCCCTTTTCATGCCCAAACAGCTCCGAAGCAATCAGGTCCTGCGGAATGGCGGCGCAGTTGACACTTACGAAGGCGCGCGAGGACCGTTGCGACCGCTTGTGAATGGCGCGGGCGATCAGTTCCTTTCCTGTGCCGGTTTCGCCGGTGATCAGTACTGTCGAATCGGTCGGGGCTACTTTTGCGACTTGCGAGAGGACGGCTTGCAAAGGAGGAGACGACCCAACGATCTCTTCAAACATCCTGGTGACGTCGATTTCTTCGCGGAGAGCCAGGTTCTCTTTGTACAACTGATCTTTCAGTCTTTGGATTTCCTCGAACGCATTTTTTATTAGCGAGATGTCCGTAATGGCTCCGAGAAAGGTCGGCTTGCCAACTCGGTCGTTTGAGGTGTGGCCAAGAACGCGGATCGTCTTGACAGAACCGTCGGGCATCAATAATCGATGTTCTACATCTACGTCGCTTCCGCGCTCCGAAACACTCGCCATGACCTGCTGAACGAGCGGAAGATCTGCCGGATGGATGCGCTCGAGGGCCAGCTCCACGGTAGGTTTCAGCGTTGGTTCACATTCGAAGATCCGATAGGTTTCCTCTGACCAGAATTGTTCACCAGTGGAAACATCCCACCCGAAACTGCCCGTATGGCTTAATGTCTGTGCTTCGGCCAGATATGCCTCGCTTCTCGTGAGCCTATCGTTTGTCTCCATGAGCTTTTGAACTGTGTCACGCAGATCGTCGCGGGTTCGGCGGAGAGATTCAGTCGCCTTCCGCTGCGCCACGCTCAGCGAACCAACAAGTACGGCCGACAGGATAAAGACAATAAATCGTGCCAACTGGCCGGGTTTTGCGGCGAATGAATCCACCGGGGGAAGGAAGCTGTAGTAAAAAGCGACGCTCGACAGTATGGTAGCCAGGCTTCCCGGACCCGCGCCGCCGAACCACGCGCTCAAAATCACCGCGCAAAAGAACAGCGATACGGGCGCGGATCCCAGATGGATCACCGGCCAATGTGCGATCAGCAGAGCGAACAAAATCGAGAGAACGGCAATGACGTACCTTCGGATGATCTGCACCGTTGCTACGGATTGAGGAAGCGGACTGGACACTCAGGCGCTCCGGCGCGAGGTGATAGCTGGCGAAATGTTAGCACCCGGTGACGCGGTCTTGAGTGAGCGCGAGCCAAGTCGAGGGCAGCGAGATCACGGAATCTCGGAAATTTCCGAGTCCTCGTGATCGTCGACCTTGGCTACCGAGTTTGTTTTCAGCGCTTTACATATGGCAATCCTGTTGCTTTAGTCATCTGCGTGAGGAAGAACGATTGAGAAGCCGTTCTACCCACAATTCTTCAGCAACAGAGAGCAAAAAATGACTAAACAACTGATGTTGCCGGCCGCTGCCGCCGGCAGATTCACAATCGGCGGCGACCTAAGTGTCAATCGAATGGGCTATGGCGCGATGCGCATCACCGGACCCGGAATTTGGGGACCTCCTGCCGATAAACAGGCTGCGCTCGCAATGCTCCGGAAGGCGATCGACTTAGGCGTAAACCTGATCGACACCGCCGACTCTTATGGGCCGGCGACCTCCGAAGAACTCATTGCAGAAGCGCTCTATCCTTATCCCGCCGATCTGGTGATTGCCACGAAGGGTGGATGGGAACGTCCTGGCCCGAACCAATGGACACACAATGCGAGTCCCAGGCACCTCGCCGAAGCGCTGGAAGGAAGTCTGAAGCGCCTGCGTCTGGAGCGCATCGACGTCTATCAGCTTCATGCCCCAGATAACGTGATCTCGTTTGAAGCTTCAGTTGAAGCGCTGGCCAGACTGCGCGATCAGGGCAAGATTCGCCATGTCGGGCTCTCAAACGTGACCCGCGAGCACGTCGAGCGCGCGCGTAAGATCGTGCCGATTGTCTCCGTGCAGAACCGTTACAGCTTCGCCGATCGGGAATCCGATTTCATCGTTGATTACTGCGAAGCAAACGGCATCGCCTTTCTTCCCTGGGCGCCCCTCGGTCAAGCAAGGGCGGCACACAACGCCATTGCGCAGGTTGCCGATCGACTCAAGGCCACTTCGTTGCAGGTTGCATTGGCATGGCTCCTCAAGCGGTCGAAGGTGATCCTGCCGATCCCTGGAACCGCCTCCGTCAAGCATCTGGAGGAAAACATCGCTTCTGCCTCGCTCGAACTTCCCCAGGCAGCATATGAGAAGTTGTCACTCGCAAATCCACCGTACGTAAGTCTGCGTGACTGAAACGGAGCTTCGTTGAGAGGAATCATGAGAATCCCAAACACGATATTGGTACAAGCCGGGCTCATAGTGGCCCTCGCATTTACTCCTTGTGCAAAGGCGCAGCAGATCGCCACCGGTCAGGCTGCCTTTGCTGACTGGAATCAGCAGCAGCCTGGTGCAGGTCACAGAATTACGGTCACGGACCTGCCTGAGCCCAATCCTCCGGAAGCAGTTAACAATACACCGCAGTTAGTTCCACGCCCGAAGGACGCCTGGCCAATCGCTCCTGCCGAATTTCAGGTGACACTTTACGCGGGCGGCGATGCTACTCCCATGCAACGTGCTGACAACAAGGAGCACATGCAACTGAGCGGCGGGACCTTTACGATGCCTCGCCTGCTGCGGACAGCGCCCAACGGGGACATTTTCGTTGCTGATTCAGGCGCCGGCACCATTCTGATCCTCCGCGGTGTCGGCGCTGACGGCAAAGCTGTTCATATCGAGAAGTTTGCCACCGGGCTTGATCATCCGTTCGGAATCGCCTTCTATCCTGCAAAAAACCCTGAGTATGTCTACGTTGGAAACGCGACTACCATCCAACGGCTTCCATATCACACCGGAGACCTGCACGCGACAGGCGCACCTGAAACCATCGTTCCCGACATACCGGGCTATGCCCAGCTTACGGGAGGCGGTCATTGGACCCGCGACGTCGTCTTTACTCAGGACGGCAGACACATGCTGGTTTCAGTAGGCTCTGGATCGAATGTCGATGATCCTGACACACATCCCGCAGAGTTCCATCGGGCTGATGTGCTCGAATACACACCGGAAGGACAATTCGTCAAGGTCTATGCTTCCGGCATTCGGAACTGCGTTGGCGAAGCCATCAATCCCGTCACGGGCCAGCTATGGTGCTCGACGAACGAACGCGACGATCTCGGAAACCATCTTGTCCCCGACTACGTGACATCCATAAAGGAAGGCGGATTTTATGGCTGGCCCTGGTATTACATCGGCAATCATCAAGACCCCAGGCTCCCCGAGCCATGCGCTGACGGCACTGGACCTAATCCGCAAGCGCCTGCCTTGACTCCTGCGCTCGCCGGAAACTGCAAGCGCGAGGACATTGGCTCCCGGGTAATCGTTCCGGATGTTCTCGTCCAGCCCCATATGGCTTCATTGGAAATGCTGTTTTATCCACCAAGCGGCAACTTCCCCAACGAGTATGACGCTGACGCGTTTGCCGCGGAGCACGGCTCGTGGAATCGCGCCAAGCGGGCTGGCTATGAAGTCATTCGTATCCCGATGCATGACGGTCACGCAGCAGACGGCAGCTATCAAGACTTCCTGACTGGCTTCGTTACCAAAGACGGACAGGTTTGGGGGCGCCCGGTTGGCGTAGCGGTGGGCGGAGATGGCGCACTCTACGTAAGCGATGACGGTTCGCGCAGTGTCTGGCGTGTAGCCTACACGGGCAAGTGAGGAAGACACTCGCTCTACAGCACAAAACCCAAAGGTCGAAAGGAGCACTTATGAAGTTGAAAGGGCGAACTGCGCTTGCAATTGCCGCATTTGCTGGCATTTCACTTATTCCTGCCCTCGCGCAGAACGAATCGAATCACACTGAAGGCGGTCACCGTGAGATCGTGCTTGAAACCACCAAGTCCTGGAATGGCACAGCGTACACCCATTACCCCACTGGTCAACCACAACTCACGACAATCAAGTTGACCCTTGCACCGCATACGGCTTTACCGTGGCATACCCATCCATTTCCCAACTCCGTTTATGTGCTCTCAGGTACGCTGACTCTCCGAGACCGGGACGACGGCAAGACTCTCGTCGTCCATCAAGGGCAAGCGGTCGGCGAGTCAGTCTACGTCGTTCATCGTGGGGAGTCAGGCGATGAACCTGCTGTACTGCTGATTACCTACGCGGGCACGCCGGGGGTTCCGACTTCGATTCCTGCGAAGGGTGAACAGGCTGAGTATTGAGACAAGGATAGGGGCAAATCAATCGATAGGAGATGTGGAAACGAAATGAACGACAACATATTCAACAAGGACAACACAAAACTCGGATTCATTGGACTGGGATTGATGGGCAGCCGGTTTCTTCGCCGCCTAAACGCTGAGGGCTGGAAGGTCCGAGGATGGAATCGCAGTCGCGCCGCAACCCTTCCCCTCAAGAGGTATGGGTTCACTATCGACGACACGCTCGCCGGCCTCGTTCGTGGGTCAGACGTGCTGCTCTCCTCTTTGGCAAACGATGATGCTGTGCGGGCGATTTATTTGGGAGAGGATGGCGTTTTTGCACACGTACAGCCTGGGACAACCATCCTCGAGATGAGCACGATCTCTCCTGACTTTTCAGCTCTTCTCCACCAGGAGGCCCGGAAGCGCGGCGCGGAGATGATGGATCTTCCGGTATCCGGATCGACACCCGCGGTTGACTCCGGTACGGTCACATTGTTCGCTGGCGGTGAGCCAGAGACCTTCAATCGCTGCGTCCTGATTTTTGAGTCGATCGCCAGGCAGTGGTACCTGATGGGACCCGCTACTGCAGGGATTCGCATGAAACTTGTGGCCAACCTTTTGCTCGGCGTGAATATGGAGGCTATCGCTGAGGCCGTGTCGCTGGGAGAGCACCTCCGGTTGAATCGCGACCTCCTCCTCGACGTTCTTCCGAAGACGGCGGTGATTGCTCCGGCGTTTCTTGGAAAGTTCCAGAAGATCAAGGCACAAGACTACTCTCCGCAATTTCCGCTTCACCTGATGAGCAAGGATATAAACCTTGTTGATAGTGCCGCCAATCGATCCGGTGCTGTATTACCTGCAACCTCGTCAACGAAGCACATCTTTGAGGATGCCCTTGCCGGCAGCGGTGAACTCGATATCTCGGCCGTTACAACGTACGTTCAGACCCTGGCCCAAGAGGAAATTCCGATTGGCTGATCAGACGTCGCTCGGATTCGTCTCTTTCGGGTATAAGGACGAGCAACTGGCGATAAGAACTTCATATTGGACTCCTCACATGCCCTCTACGAGACTTGGGACAGGAGGCAACAATGAACCCGAGAACCATCTTCTTCGTGGGCCTGATCCTTTGATCCATATTTTAAATCGCTCGTGGATAGGATTTTCAGCGCCATCGTTGACGGGGGTCATTGGTATGCCGCGCCTTTGGAGGAAAGATGTTCAGCCGCATGAAAAGAGTAGCCTTGGCAGTGGCGGTCATCACCGGGACTCTAGCCTCATCACTTACGGCACAGACCGCCACTCTGCCCGAACTTCCGCAGGTGAGCGGACCGTTCACGCTCGAAGCCGTCACGGATCCGGTCTCCGGCAAATCTCAATTCCGCTACGACGGCCACGATGTTCCCCCTGTTGTGCGGGTGCGGCCCGGCGAGGACATCCACATCGAGTACATCAACCGGCTGTCGCGCGATTCCAAAGAGAAATGCGTCATGATGCCCTGCACCAACGGGACCAATCTTCACTTCCATGGGCTGCACGTATCGCCCCAGAAGCCGCAGGACGATGTTCTGACCATGTCTGCAGCTCCCGGCGAGACGCTCCGATACACAGTGGAAGTACCGCGCAATCAGCCTCCGGGTCTCTACTGGTACCACACCCATCAACACATGGAGAGTTACCGCCAGGATCTGGACGGAATGTCCGGGGCCATCGTCGTGGAAGGCATCGACCGCTATATTCCGGAGCTCCGAAACATGGAGGAGCGGATCATGGTGTTGCGCGATGTGGAACTCGACGAGGATGGAGCGCAACGATCCATGTTGATGAACAAGGTCGCTATGCAAACGCCGGCGTGTGGTCACAACTCCGAACAGCCGGAGCGCGTATTCACTATTAACGGCGTAGTCAGGCCGCAGATTGAGATCGCTCCAGGCGAGCGTCAGTTTTGGCGAATCGTGAATGCGAGCCCCGATCTCTATGCGGACCTGGAAATCAACGGTGGTTCCTTCGAAGTAGTCGCTCTCGATGGAATGCCATTTGCCTTCCACGACCCTGGCACCCGAAGCCGCACGCTAAGCCATGTATTGCTCGCACCTGGTGCGCGAATGGAGGCGATCGTCACTGGCCCGCCGGAAGGTCTTCGATCTACATTCCATACCCGCTGCTTCGACACTGGGTCGGACGGAGATCCGAATCCGGCCATGGTTTTGGCTGATATCGTGCCTCGCAGCGGTCGCGACGGTCTGCGAACCATGGTGCAGGATTCAGGCACCCCAGTATATAAGTCGGTCCCCGCCGCAGCCACTCATTCAGCGGAAGATGCTGAACCCCAATTCACGGCTGTTTTCACTGAAGTCAAGAGCGGCTTCTATATCAATGGCAAGAAATTTGACATGGATTCGCCTCCTATGTTGACCGTCGATATTGGTTCTTTTCAGCATTGGCGCGTCATGAACCGGACAAACGAAGTGCATCCGTTTCACATTCACCAGGTTCACTTTTTGGTGTACGCAGTAAATGGAAAGCCGCTGCAGCAGACGGAATGGTTGGACACCGTCAATGTTCCTGTGGAGGGCTCGGTAGATCTGGTGATGGATTTCACCGATCCCATCATCCGCGGAACCTCGCTGTTCCATTGCCACCTCTTGAACCATGAAGATAAGGGAATGATGGCCAAGGTCGTTTTTAGATAACGGGCCGCCCCCAATGCTTCCATTCGACACAACATGTCGACCTTCCGACCCTGAAAACTCGGCCGTCCGTGACATCCGCTGCTGCCATCCATCCGCTCGTCTCATTCGGGTATAAGGACGAGCAATTGGGGATAAGAACTTCATATTGGACGCCACACATGTCCCCTACGAGACTTGGGACAGGAGGGAACAATGAACCCGAAAACTATCTTCTTCGTGGGCCTGATCCTTGCCGGTAGCGGTGTCGTATCTCCCCCGATCGCTATGCTGGGGGGAATTGCGTATGGCTTTAGCTTCACCCATCCCTATCATTTGGAGAGCCGAAACCTGTCCCGCTTTCTTCTGCAAGCTGCAGTCGTGGCGCTTGGTTTCGGCATGAGCTTGCGTCAGGTGGTGCACGCCGGCAAGGCGGGATTCCTTTACACAGCGGTCAGCATCACCATTGCCATGAGTCTTGGCTGGCTTCTGGGTCGATTGCTTGGCGTCACCAGAAAGGCATCCTTCCTGATCACCGCGGGAACCGCAATTTGCGGAGGCAGTGCCATCGCCGCGATCGCGCCCATCACCAAGCCGGACGAAGAGGAAATGGCGATGTCTCTCGGCACGGTATTCATCCTCAATTCGGTAGCTTTGTTGCTTTTCCCCGCGATTGGCCTGGCGTTTCACATGACCCAGACCCAGTTTGGACTCTGGTCAGCCTTAGCCATTCATGATACGAGTTCCGTGGTTGGCGCCGCAGCAAAATATGGACCGCAGGCTCTGCAGATTGGAACCACCGTGAAGTTGGCGAGGGCACTATGGATCGTGCCGGTGGCGGTGATTACCGCCTACGTTTCCAAGAGCAAGACGCGCATACATTGGCCCTGGTTCATTCTTCTCTTCTGCGCGGCCGCCATTGCGAATACATACCTTCCTCTCGGCGCAACCGTTTATCCTGCGCTCAGCCGCCTTGGCCGTCTTGGCCTCACAGTCGTCCTCTTCCTGATCGGTACGAGTTTGTCGAAGGATACCCTGCGCCGCGTAGGGGTGCGGCCGTTTATCCAGGGAGTCTGTCTGTGGGTCATCGTTGCGACCGCATCGTTTCTGGCTATCTGTGCGGGATGGATCACACTCTAGAGTATCCGCGGCTAGAATCCATCTCAGGCATCCTGTACGCTGGGCATCAAGTGGGTGTTCGCAAATGATCGAGAACTTTCGCATTCGCGTCTTCCGTGCTGTCGCACATCATCTCAACTTCAGCCGGGCTGCGGAAGAGCTACTACTGACGCAGCCGGCGGTGACGCAGCAAGTCAAAGCGCTCGAAGATGAACTCGGCATCCCGCTCTTTGACCGGGGTGGAGGTCGCATTGCTCTCACCCCCGGGGGCGCGGCCCTGCTGCCCTTCGCCGACAAGATGAAGGCACTTGGTGAAGAAGCGATTGCCGCAATTGCCGCTTCTTATGGGCAGCAGGCTGGAGAGTTGAACCTTGGAGCGTCGCAGACCATAGCGCAGTATCTTTTGCCT
>Ga0206794_1063_pt1 | contig 29419 bp, 18 predicted proteins | sample Alteio_BWOrgCont_70_FD_152877 | JGI IMG/M metagenome (GOLD analysis project Ga0206794, IMG submission 152877) | Enriched cells from forest soil in Barre Woods Harvard Forest LTER site, Petersham, Massachusetts, United States -... | ecosystem: Environmental > Terrestrial > Soil > Temperate forest >...
ACCAACCAGTGTCGGTTGCTGCCCTCACAGTTGCCCCAGGTGCGATCGCTGGGTGTGCGGTGGACTGGCAGCATGTCCAAATCGTCCTGCACGGCCCCATCGCCGCTACACGCAAAATCGAAACCCTTGACGAAGCATGCTTCTGGTTCCATCCGCTCGCCCGAACACGCGCACCATGTTCCGCGCCAAAAAACTTTGGTTTTTACTTTGGTTTTTAGTTCCCACTTCTTGACGCAAACCCTGTAACATGTTGATGCGACAGTACTTCGCCTCGTTCACCCCTATAAATTTTATAGCTGTTGAAGAGGAACTGGCCTCCCAGGACCAGCAGCCAGATCCAGAGCGCGAAGCGCAGGGGCCGGCGAGGGATGTGCGTGCTGAGAAGCGTCCCGCTGACGGCGCCCACGATGCCTCCGGCGATGAGTTGCAGCAGGAGCGTCGAATCCGACGATGGCGTGAACCAGTGCGCGCCGCTGCCAATCAGCGACACCACAAAGCCGAAGGCGATATCGGTGCCCACCACCTGTGCCGGCGCGAGCGGCGTCAGGCTGAGGAGTGCGGCCGATCCGAGCGCGCCTGCCCCGGCAGAGGAGAAGCCTACCTCCGCGCCCACAGGAAACATGAGCCACGAAAGCCAATGGCTGCGGTCTTTCACCTCGGACCGTTGGCCCATGGGTCGAAACGAAAACAGGATCTGCCAGCTTGACGTCGCGACGAGGATGATGCCAAGCAGTAGATTCACTACGTTCTCGGAGCCTGCGGTCACCAGTTGCTTGAGAACGAGAGAGCCGATCAGCACCCCTGGCGCGCCCCCCAGCAGCATGTATCCCAGGGTGCGCCAGGCGATGTTGCCGCGCATCGCCTGTGCCGGAACCAGGATCAGCTTGACCGCTGCCGAGAACATCAGGCCGATACTCACCGCGACGGGCGCCGGCACTCCCAGGAACAGCACCAGGATGGGAACTGTGATGGTGCCCGCACCAACGCCAGTAAGCGTGATGAACAGCGCGATGATGAATCCAATGACGTACTGCATCCGGTTCTCTCAGTTCCTCGTCAGCGGGCCGGCGCTGCTTCAATGTGGATACCGCATTCCACCTTGCGTCCGGACCAGCGGCCCGAGCGCGGATCGTTGGGATCGAGCGGTAGCGTGGTACATGGCTCGCAGCCGATCGACGAATATCCACGCTCATACAGCGGCAGCAGGGGAATGGAAAGCTGCTCGCAGGCATACCACACGTCGCGCGTGGTCCACGCGGCGAGTGGCGCCAGCTTGAGCACTTGGCTTCCGCCCGGCAGCGTGAACAACGCAGACTCCTCCAGCGCGGCGCGGCTTTTGGCCTGTTCGCGTCGCAGGCCTGTGAGCCAGACGCGGTACTGGGCAACAGCCTTGAACAGCGGTTCGACCTTGCGCAGCTTGCAGCACTGGTCGGGAGCGGACTGATACAGAAGGCCGTGCTCCGCTTCCTGCTCGGCCACGGTCTTTTCAGGAAGCAGGTTGATCAGATTCAGATGCCATTCGCTCGCAATACGGTCGCGGTATTCATAGGTCTCGCGAAAGTGGTAGCCCGTATCCAGAAAGAAGACGGGAATGTTCGGGTCCAGCTCCAGGGCCAGTTTGGTGAGCAGAACGTCCTCGGCCTGAAAGCTGCACGTGAGGCAAACGTCGCCGTGGCCAATGATCGCGTTGCGCAGCGCGGTGCGGACGTTGTTCAGCTTTTCCTGAACCTCTGCGTTGATTTCGACTGTGCTCATTAGAGTCCTGCTCCCTCTGTGTCGAATAGGATCTTTTCCTGGTGTAGCAGCCGATGCACAGCCGCGATCGCCGCGCTTGGATCGCCCTCGCCGAGAACCAGTTCGCGGTCATGAATGCGCGCAGTCAGCTCGTCGCTGTCGCGGATGGTGGCCAACAGAACGAGCAGACCCGATTCTGCCTGCAGCCGCGCGAACGCTTCGAGGAGGCCGGGCTGGCTGGCAAACATGGCATCACTCGTATCGACGCGCTGCGTGATCACCCCGGCGATGAAGAGCGAGCGCTCGATAGCGTCGATCAGGGCCGCCGGTCCGTCAAGCACAAGTGCGCCGCCCAGGTGGCCCCAGCGTGCGGCACGTTCGCTCGCAGTGACGCGCCCCGTTTCAGACGCAAACTCATCTTCGCCGTCCGAAGTGTCGGGGTCCGCTGAAATGATCATCCCGGCAGCGACGGTGCTATTGGTTTTGGGGTCAATCAGGATGAATGCACCGGTAGCACGATTTTCCGCATACCGGTCGATGGCGATGGGTCGCAGCAGGTTGAGCCGGACGACACCGATGTCATTCATCGCGAACGTCTGCGCGGGCTCATGGGCCAGCGTGCCCACGTCGGTCCGATGCTGAATCGACGGGATGAACGCGGGAACGGTGTGGCTGGTGTGCTTGAGCAGATAGCGCCGATTGAGCTCGAGAGGGGTCTGATTCATCCACACCAGCGCGGCCGTGGCGTTTTTGGTCACAGTCGCCGGAGATGTTGAGGCGACGATAAGATCGCCCCGGCTGATGTCGACTTCATGATCGAGAACCAGCGTCACCGACAGCGGAGCGGCAGCTTCGTTCAGGTCGCCATCCCAGGTCACGATGCGTTCCACATGGGCTGTGTGGCCGGACGGGAGCACCGTGATCGCATCGCCAGATCGGATTGTTCCCGAGGCGATCTGGCCGGAGAATCCGCGAAATGTGTGGTCCGGCCGCAGCACACGCTGTACCGGAAAGCGAAACGGGGCTGTATGGACGGCATGCGAGGGTGGAAGCAATTCGAGCAGCTCAAGCAGCGACGGCCCGTCGTACCACGGCATCGTTGCAGACTCATCTCCGGCTCCGCTTGCGGCGCGGTGTACGACGTTGTCGCCCTTTAAAGCACTGACGGGAACGAAGCTCGCTTCGACCGGATTCCCGGTATCGGCCGCGATCTGCTCCAGCACCTGCCGGAAGTCGCGTTCGATCGTGCGGAACACGTCTTCGTTGTAGCCGATCAGGTCCATCTTGTTTACGGCGACGATTATGTGGCGCACGCGCAGCAGGGAAGCGATGTAGGCATGCCTGCGCGACTGCACCAGGACACCTTTGCCCGCATCGATAAGAACGACGGATGCATCGGCAGTCGATGCGCCCGTAGCCATATTGCGCGTGTACTGCTCATGCCCCGGTGTGTCGGCGATGATGAATTTGCGCCGTGCTGTAGAGAAGTAGCGGTATGCGACATCGATGGTGATGCCTTGTTCGCGCTCGGCACGGAGACCGTCGGTGAGCAGCGCGAAATCGATCTGTCCGGGAGCGGTTGTGCCTTTGCCTTCGATCGACCGCACCTGGTCTTCATAGACGGACTGCGTATCGTAGAGGAGCCGCCCGATGAGCGTCGATTTGCCGTCGTCGACACTGCCCGCCGTCGAAAAGCGAAGCAGGTCTTTCTCGCGCTCCTCATCGAGAAATTCGCTGATGGAGAAACCGGGGGCGGTAAGAGCCGGCATTTAGAAGTAGCCCTCCCGCTTCTTGATCTCCATCGAGCCTTCCTGGTCGTGATCGATGGCGCGGTTGGCGCGTTCCGATGAATGGAACGAAAGGAGCTCCGCGATGATGTCCGGAATGGTCTCCGCATTGGAGCGAATGGCGCCGGTGCACGGGCTGCAGCCGAGGGAGCGAAGGCGCGATTTGACCAGTTGTGGCTGCTCCCCGGGAAGCGCAACGAATTCCTGTTCGATGGGCAGCAACGCATCGCCACGCACGTACATCGGCCTTTCCTTGGCGAAATAGAGATCGACCACCGGAATGTTTTCCTCGTGGATGTACTGCCAGACGTCCATCTCCGTCCAGTTGGAGAGGGGAAAAACGCGAATACTTTCCCCGGGGTGGATGCGCGCATTGTAGAGATTCCACAACTCGGGGCGCTGGTTCTTCGGATCCCATTGGCCAGCCGAATCGCGGAAGGAATAGATCCGTTCCTTGGCTCGCGATTTCTCCTCATCGCGCCGCGCCCCCCCGAACGCCGCATCGAAGTTGTAGTGGCGCAAAGCGTCGAGCAGAGCCTGGGTCTTGAGCAGTCCGCAACAGCGCTTGGTGTCGAGCACGATCGGATTGGTCCCCGCCGCGATCGCGGGCTCGTTCCGCCAGACCAGCAGTCGGGCGCCGACGCTGCGCGCCATCTCGTCGCGGAAAGTAAGCATCTCGCGGAACTTGAAGCCGGTATCGATGTGGAGAAGAGGGAAGGGAATCGGACCCGGGTAAAACGCCTTCTGCGCCAGGCGAAGCATGACCGACGAATCCTTGCCGATGGAGTAGAGCATAACGGGACGCTCAAACTCGGAGGCCACTTCGCGAATGATGTGAATGCTCTCGGCCTCGAGAAGACGAAGATGGCTCAGGCGCGGCTGGCTCACGTTCGGCGGGCGCGCCGAGGCGGCTTGTGGGTTGGGCAACGATGCTTCCTGTTCGGCGACCGGCATACAGACCTCTTAGCAATGGAGGATACTGAAAGCCGGATTACGGGAAGATGAGAAGACTGACCCGGCGCATCAGTTACGGGTGCGTCTTTCGGATCGAATGTGTCAGGATCGAGAGACTAGAATGTACACCCGTCGAAGTTGTTCGAGGGGCGACAACAGAAGCGGCTTTGGGCAGCGCGGATCATCTGTGTGGTTGATACTACCAGAGTCGCAGGCCGGACACAATCTTGCGCAACAACAAGGTACCAGCGGAAATGCCGTGCCCGGGCCCGACTCAGAGGATTGGATGCGACAGCTTCTGCAAGGATTCGTGGCTCTGGTGAGGGCTACTTGCGGTCAAGGCGGAACGCCGCCGCCTGGAAGTCTCCTTTGAAGCCATCGTCCATATCGAGACCGTGGTTCATCCAGAACGCCCCGCTCGCCGACTGCGGCAATCCCGGGCTAGTTTTTCCTTCGATCGGCGTGAGCGCGTAGTTGGCCGCCGGGTCCAGTCCCTTCAGCTTGAGCCGTGGGAACCCGCGCCCTTGCTCAGTGGAATGAATGAACGCGAATACCACCGACTGGCTCTTGTCGTGGTTTACCGTTTGCGTTGCCGAGAATTCGCTGCCGTTGCGCGGCGAAATCAACCGATACAGGTCCCCCTGCACGATCGTCCGTTGCACCTGGTGGTAGGCGGCAATCAGGCGCTTGGCCGTGGCCATCTCGTCATCGTTCCATTTGGAAATATTGGCGCCGATGCCGAGCGAGCCCTGCATCGAGCTGAGCATGCGATAGGCAACCGAGGTCGTGCGCCGCTGACCGTCCAGATCATGCGGCGAATCCGTCACCCATGCCATCATGACCTGCGGCGTATATGCATACGTGAAGCCGTCCTGTTGCGTGAGGCGATCGAAGGGATCGGTATTATCCGAGGGCCAAACTTCGTCGGTGTAACGCATAATGCCCAGGTCAACCCTTCCGCCGCCGCCCGAACAGGATTCGATTTCCAGTTTGGGATGGCGTTTCGCCAAGTCGACAAGAATGCTGTACAGGTTACGAATGAAATCGACGTAAACCCGCTTCTGTTCCGCGGCGGGCAGCTGGTCCCAGCCGGGCTCGCTCCAGTTGCGGTTATAGTCCCACTTGAGAAACGCAATGTCGTTTTCGGTCACCAGCTTGTCGAGAAAGCCCAGTATGTAATCGCGCACGTCGGGGCGCGCGAGATTCAGGACCATTTGGTTGCGCTGCTCGGTCCGTGGGCGGCCTGGAAAGTTCAGTACCCACTCGGGATGCTGACGATAGAGGTCGGAATCCGGATTGACCATCTCCGGCTCTACCCAGAGGCCGAAATCCATGCCCAGGGAGTGAACCTTGTCGATCAAGGGCTTCAGCCCATGGGGGAACTTCTGCTGATTGACATACCAGTCGCCGAGGCCGGCGTGATCGTCTTTGCGCTGCCCGAACCAGCCGTCATCCATCACAAAGCGGTCAACGCCCAGGGCGGCCGCCTTTTCCGCGAGCGCCGTCTGTCCTGCCTCATCGACGCGAAACTCCGTGGCTTCCCACGAGTTATAGATCACCGGCCGCGGTTTGGGCGGATTCTCCTGGCCGGGACGGTGGGGCAGCACGTTATCGATCTCGAAATGATGCAGGAGCCGCGAAGCGCCGCCCAGCCCCTGGTTGGTATACCCTCCGTAAAACACGGGAGTTTCGAGCGACTGGTTGGGATGGAGCACGTAGCCAAAATCGAACGGATTGAATCCGCCCGTGACGCGGATCGCGTCAAGCTGATCCTGCTCCACTGTGATGCGCCATGAGCCGCTCCATGCCAGCGCGCCGAACCACACCTCGCCCTGGTCCTCGTTCGGTGCGCCCGCCTGCATTGCGAACCACGGGTTGGCCTGATTACCCGTTGTGCCACGCCGGCTCTCGAGAACGCGTTCACCCGGATGAAGCGTCTCCTGGGTCAAGTTCCACTCGCCTGCCCAGCGGCCGGTGAGGTAATTCAGCGTATAGTGCGCAGGAGGCAGCGCCCACGCTGCCGCGGCCGCCTGTTCGATCGTGACCGGCTGCGATTCGCGATTCTCGATGGTCGCCGAACGGGCCAGGATTCCGCTTGTCGCATCGATCGTGTAGTGCAGCGTTACGTATACTTTGCGAGAGATATCCTTAAGCGTCACTTCAAGGCCGTCAGATTTGACCGTGTGACCCTCATAGTGCAGCACCAGGTCCCGGTTGCCGTCGGCGAAGCTGATCTTGAGCGCCGGTTCGACAAAGAGCCCTGAGCCCCAGCCCGCATATTCCTGAGGCGTGTTTGTGTAGGGCGAGTCAAACGATGCCCATTCCCTCTTGGGTTGAGGCTGCGGAAGTGCGTCTCCCTCGGTCAGCCGTCCGCCCCAGTAGATCTGTTGCAATTCGCCCCGCGGGTTCACGCCAAAAATATAGGAAGTGCCCCCGCCGTCGAGGCGGAACACTTTGGATGTGGAGTCAAATGAGGCGTGGGCGGGCTGCGCGGAAAGAGCTGAGGCGGCCATGAGAAGCGGTACGGCAAGAAGGCTGGACACAACCGGCGACAGCTGCATTGAAATCGTTTTCCTTGGAGGGCGCATAGGGCTCGTCTTTTGAATGCGCTGGCAATAATAGCACCTTGTCAGCGGGCCAAACGATATTGGGTAGAAGAGATGACCAATACGACCGTTTTCGAGACTCCGCGAATTCCCGACAGAAACACATTCCCTATTGCTTTTTCGCTATGATAGGGTGTGTTCGACTGATTACGGACCAAGGTGACATACATGACCGTTGCAGCCGTAGCTTCCCCCTCCCTGAAATTCCTCGACGACCGATGGGACCCTGCCATCGCCCAAAAACTCGACGAGCCCGAGCTGTTGCGTTATCGATCCAACCTGCTCGGCTCCGACTTGCGCCTGACCAATTTTGCCGGGGGCAACACCAGTTCCAAGATCGACGAGGTCGATCCGCTCACTGGTGAAACGGTGAAAGTCCTTTGGGTAAAGGGGAGCGGCGGCGATCTCGGCAGCATCAAGCGCAGCGGATTTGCCACCCTCTACATGGACAAACTGTTGGCGCTCGAACACCTCTACCGCGGCCAGGACACTGAAGACGCCATGGTGGACATGTATGCGCTCTGCTCCTTCCGCAACAACCCCGTAGCATCCTCGATTGACACGTCGCTGCACGGCTTCCTGCCGTTTCCTCATGTGGACCACCTTCATCCGGACTGGGGCATTGCCCTTGCGGCTTCGGCCAACGGCAAAGAAAAGATGGAGCAGTTCAACCGCGAATTCGATCACCGGCTGATCTGGATTCCCTGGCAGCGTCCCGGTTTTGAGTTGGCCATGATGCTCAAGCGCGCGGTCGAGAAGAACCCCGACTGCGACGGAATTGTTCTCGGCGGCCATGGCCTGTTCACATGGGGTGAAACGCAGCGCGAGTGCTACGTGAACACCATCACCATCATCGATCAACTTGGCCAGTTCATCGCCTATCACGGCCAACGCAAAGGCGAGGTCCGCTTCGGAGGCGAGGCAGGGAAGTCGCGGCCCAACCGCCACGAACTGGCGACTGAGATTCTTCCCTTCCTGCGTGGGCGCGTGAGCGTGCAGCGCCGCTGGATCGCCAGCTTCAGCGACCACGAAGACGTCCTTGGCTTTGTGAACTCTGCGCATGCCCGGGACCTGGCTTTTCTGGGGACGAGCTGTCCCGACCACTTCATCCGCACCAAGATTCGCCCCATGTTTGTTCCCTGGTCCGAAGACGAGGATGTGGCGACGCTGAAGAACCGCATCGAGTCAACCTTGGCGGATTACCGCGAGCAATATCGCAGCTATTATCAGGCCCATGCCGTGCCGGACTCTCCGGCCTTGCGCGATGCCAGCCCCACCATCGTGTTGATCCCGGGGTTGGGCATGTTCAGCTTCGGAAAGAACAAGACCGAGGCCCGCATTACCGGCGAGTTTTATACCAACGCTATTCATGTGATGGAGGGCGCGAGCCTCCTCGATGAGGGCGAAGTTTCGGGGTCCAAATCGAGCATCGTCCCCCAGTGCGGCGAAGGCATGGACCCAACGACTTTCAAAGTCTTCACCAACTATGTGGCCATGCCGCTGAGCGAGGCGTTCCGTATCGAGTATTGGGCTCTCGAAGAGGCGAAGATTCGCCGCCAGCCGGCGGAGAAGGAACTTAGCCGGGCCATCGTCGTCGTGGTCGGCGGCGGTAGCGGAATCGGCCGCGAAGTTGCTCTGCTCGCCGCCGCGCGTGGTGCGCACGTGATGGTTGCGGACCGCGATCTCGGCGCAGCCGGAAAAGTATCGGATGAACTCGCCAAAATCATCTCGAAGGAATCGGTGGCATCGGCAGGTGTCGACATTCGCAGCCGTGACGCCATCGCCAACGCTCTGAAGGCCACGATTGCGGCGTTTGGGGGCGCCGACATCCTCATCAACACCGCGGCCATGTTCCCGTCTTCAGCCGACGGGATCATCTCCGAAGCCCAGTGGGCCATGACCCTCGATGTGAACGTCACGGCGAACTACCTGCTCTGCGATGAAGCTGCGAAGATTTTCAAGGCGCAGGGACTGGATAGCTCCATCGTGTTGACCAGTTCGGCCAACGCCGTTGTGCCCAAGCGCGGAAGTGAAGCCTACGACGTGAGCAAGGCCGCCCTCAGTCACCTTGTGCGCGAACTGGCTGTAGGACTGGCTCCCAAAATTCGGGTGAACGGCATCTGTCCCGCGACTGTAGTGAAGGGATCGACAATGTTCCCGCGCGACCGGGTCCGTGCCTCGCTTGCGAAGTACAACATCCCCTTCGACGAGTCGATGACCGACGAGGACCTCCGCGGATTGCTGGCCAACTTCTACGCCCAGCGGACGCTGACCCACCAGCCCATCGATCCCGTGGACTGCGCGGAAGCGATTCTGTTTCTGGCCGGTGCGCGTTCCCGCTGCACATCGGGCCACCTTATTCCTGTCGATGGCGGCTTGCCTGAGGCGTTCCTGCGGTGACTGAACCGGGCATGCCGTCCAACAGCCATGCGGAGACGCGCGCCCGCATCGCCATCGATCTGGGCGCCGAGAGCTGCCGCGTCTCGCTGTTGCGGTGGCGCGAGGGGCGGCCCCAGATTGATCTCGTTCACCGCATTCCCAACGGGCCGATTCATGTGGAGGGTTCACTGCGCTGGCCTTTCGACAAAATACTCGCCGGGCTCGAAGAAGGCTTGCGCAAAGCCGCACACGCGGCGCCGGAAGGCGTTGCGTCAATTGCCGTGGACGGCTGGGCGGTGGACTATGTGCGTCTGGGTGAAAACGGCAAACCGCTGGCCAACCCGCACTGCTATCGCGACGAGCGCACCATCGCCACCAAGGAAGCGGCAGACAAACTCGCCTTGCCTGACTGGATGTTTCGACATGCGGGCGCGCAGCCATTGCGAATCAATACCGTCTATCAGTTGCTCGCCGATCCGGCTGACGGCATCGATCCGCGTGCGCCCTGGATCAACCTGCCCGAATACGTAACTTATCACCTGGGTGGCCGCCGGGTGGCGGAGTACACCAACGCTACCCACACTGGTCTCGTGGATATCGAGACCGGCAACTGGTCTGAAGGGCTGATGAAGCTGCTCGATCTGCCCCGGGAAGCTGCTGCGCCGATTGTCCCCGCTGGAACGGTGGTTGGAAAGCTCGCCGGACCGATTGCAGAACTGCCTGCTTTCCGCGAAACGGAACTCATTGTTCCCGCCTGTCACGACACGGCTTCTGCCATTGCGGGAATTTCCACGGACCTCGACGGCACCGCCTACATTTGCTCTGGAACATGGTCCCTGGTGGGCACATGGGTCCCCGCCCCGATCATAAGCAACGAAGCTATGGAGGCGGGCTTCACCAATCAGGGCGCCGCCGGCGGCGGATTCTGCTTTCACACCAATGTGAACGGTATGTGGATTCTGAAACAGTGCCTGGAAAGCTGGCGCAAGGATGGACGGACATGGGAGTTGCCGGAGCTGATCCGGTTGGCGGCGGCGCGCCAGGATTTTCCCGGCATCGTGAACGTGGATGCGGCGCCCCTGTTGCTCGATGACGATATGCCCGCGCGGTTAAATGAACAACTTCGCTTGAACGGCTTCGAGATGATTGAAGACTCCGCCGGCAGTGAGCCCCTCTTTGCGCGCACCATCTTCGAGAGCCTTGCCAGCCGCTATGCTTCGGCGTTGCGCAGCCTGGAGCAGATGCTGGACAACAGCATCCGGCGTATTCATATTCTGGGCGGCGGCAGCCTGAATCAATTGCTCACCCGGCTGACGGCAGAACACACCGGACTCCCCGTAGAGACCGGCAACGTGGAGAGCTCGACGGTGGGCAACTTCGCGGTGCAACTGGCTGCGGCCGAGGCGCTCGGCGGTCCGGTGCAGCGCGATGCGGTGCGCCAGTGGGCCGAACGGCTTTGTGAAAGTCGTGAGTGCGGTCCGGCTCCCAGCCTGGAGAGAGAGCCGGCTTGACAAGAATCGTTGGTTTGGTCGCGACTGGCCCGCATGCGTCGTAACAACTGCCCCCGAACCCCTTGTGCATCAGAGTGACCCGTTCGTAGTGAGATCCAGGGTTTTTAACTTACTTGCCAAAGCGCAATGCTTATGTTTCGCCTCAATGGATAATCTTTCTCATCATCCGTCCCGTCTTTCCCTGGGGAGGGCTCGACCCGGCGGGTGTTCGGCTCCTCGGGGCGATGTTCCGAGGGGCCGCAATCAAATCTGTGAGTTCGTTCGTGGGACTTCGATCGTCCTCCGATCACCTTCTTCATTGATCCGATAGTCGAATGCGCACTTCCCAGGTGTCCCGACGCTCTCTGAATCTTTCGAGATGCTACCCTGTTGGTGTGTGGCCCCGTAGCTCAGATGGATAGAGCATCGGTTTCCTAAACCGCAGGTCGGCTGTTCGAATCAGCCCGGGGTCACCACCCGCTACTTGCGTCCAATGCCATGGTTCAGAAGCTATGGCTCTTTTTTGACTTCCTTACGCCCCGGCCTTTATAAATGTTGATGTCATCGAAGATCATTTGATGACACGGTGGTCGCTCGCAAGACGAGCGATCGAATTTTCCACAGTAATCGCCTGGATGTTCGGGAAGGCGGTGTAATTCCGCCACTGCCCCGCAACTGTGAGCGCACCTGCCTCCTGGGCCGTCGTTTTGGCCGGGGGTAGGACACCAGTCCGGACCTTTCCGCGCGCGCGGAAGGCCCGTTCGCCACTGAAGATGAGCTGCTTGGCTCGACTTTGGGAAGGTGGCTGGAGAAGGCGCAAGTCAGGAGACCGGTCCTCGGCGCCCAAACCGCTTGCGTTCCGAGGGGAACGAAGGAGCCAGGATGCTTTCTGCATTTCCGCGCGGTCGATCTGCCCGCCTTTTTGCTCGTTTTTCCGGCCTGTCCATATGGCCCACAATCATCCTGTTGATGTTTGCATTCCGTTTCATCGGCGCCGCCAATGCTGCGTCTGTGCGCGGAGTCGTCACCGATATTTCCGGCGCCAGGGTCAAGGGCGCCACCGTCGCGCTCCTCAACAAGGGGCAGGTCACCGGGTCCGCGGTTTCCGGTGCCGACGGCAGCTACCAGATCCTCACCGGACTTACCGGGCGGTTCTTCATCGTCGTATCCGCGAAGAATTTTCGCCAACTGGAAACCCCTGGCTTCTACGCCGGCCGGCTTGACTCCATCGAGCGCAACATGGTCCTCGAACCCGCGTGGGTGCGCGAGTCGATCGTTGTTACCGCCACCGGTACGCCCACGCCACAGGCTCAAACCAGCTCTGCAACCAGCGTCCTTGGCGCCGTGGACCTTGCCACACGGGACGACATGGTTAGCGCTTTGCGCCTGATGCCCGGTACCGCTTCGGTGCAGATTGGACAGCGAGGCTCTCAGGGTTCTCTGTTCATTCGCGGCGGCGATTCTGATGACAACAAGGTCCTCGTTGACGGCGTCAGCGCCGGAGACCTGGGTGGCCGTTTCGATTTTGGAACCCACACAACGACCGGCGTTGAAAGAGCAGAGGTGTATCGCGGGCCGAATTCGAATCTCTATGGTGCGGATGCGGCCAGCGGCGTCGTCAGTCTCACTACGCCCCGCGGCACCACCAGCTTTCCGTCGCTGTTTCTCGCCGCCGATGGGGGCAATTTCTACACCTCCCATGAGGAGGCCCAGCTCGCTGGAAGTTACAACAAGTTTGACTACCTGGGTGCCTTCAGCTGGTTCCAGACTGACAATGACCTGCCCAACGATCAGTACCATGTGGCCACGTCGGCAGGCAATTTTGGCTGGCAACCCAACGGGACCACGCAGATTCGCGGCACCGTCCATTGGGGAGTCTCCAGCGTGGGCGTCCCCAATGCCTGGAACTTTTATCATGTGACCGATGAGGCCACGCAGAAAGATCAGGACCTCTACGTGGGAGGCTCCATCGACAACCAGACCACGGCCGACTTCCACAACTTCGTGCGTTACGGCCTGGCCCGCAAGCGGGAACAGTTTTCGTTGTGGACTCAAAGCGGCAGCGGCGACTTCGACGCCTTTGGCGACAGCCTGGGCTACCCGGTTACCATTACCGGCGCGAACGGATATTCCACAAGCGGGCAGGCGGTGCTTGACTATGCCCAGACCTATCCGTTTCAGGACCAGCTCGTTTCCAATCGCGATGACGTCGTCTACCAGGGCACTTACCGTTTCACGCCCCACCTCTCCGCGCTGGCCGGTTTTCGTTTCGAAGACGAACGCGGCGTGCAGAACGTGCCCTCCTACGCGACCCACGACGTGACCGAGCGAACCAATTACGACTACCTGGCCGGCGTGCAGGGAGATTTCAAGGGCAGGTTCTTTTACACCCTCGGCGGCAGCCTCCAGCATTATTCGCTGTTCGGCGTGCAAACGTCTCCGCGCGCGGGCGTTACCTATTACGCGCTCAAGCCGCGTCATGGAGTCTTCAGCGGAACGCGCGTCCTCTTCAATTTTGGGGATGCGGTGCGTGAGCCCACCCTCACCGATGAGAACGGCTCCCTCTACCGGTTCCTTGAGCAGAATGGCGATCAGGCCATAGCTGCCCAATTGCACATCGGCCCCCTGGCTGCTCCCACGGTCCGGACCTACGAGGGCGGATTCGAGCAGGCCTTCCTGCGTCAGCGAATCATTTTCCGTACCAGCTATTTTCACAACCAGTTCGGAAAACAGATTGAATACGTCGGCGGCCGGCTGCTGCCCGACCTGGTTCCGGGCCTGACTCCGGATGAGCAGCAGGAACTGATCGACGCACTCGGCTTTTACTATACGAACGATTATGGGCTCACCGTAAACACCCAGGCATTTCGCGCCCAGGGAGTTGAAGCAACCGTCGAAGGAGGAATCGGTGCGAACATCTTCCTGAGAGGCGGATACACTTACCTTGATGCTGTAGTGCAACACTCGTTCAATAGCGACAATGAGGCGCTGGCCGGTGGTTTCGCCCCCACCTATAACGGCATTCCAATCGGCGCCATTTCACCGCTGACCGGGGCAAGGCCCTTCCGCCGTCCGCCGCATACCGGCTTCTTTACCGCGACCTACGCCACCTCCAAGGTCGCAGTTCAGTTTGCCTCCGCATTCGTGAGTCGCAGCGACGACTCAACCTACCTCGAATATGCCGATGCCAACGGCGGGAACAGCCTTCTGCTTCCCAATCGCAACCTGGACTATGGATTCGCCAAGCTCGATCTTGGGGGAAGCTACCAGTTCTACTCGTGGTTGAGCCTGTACGGCCAGGCCGACAACCTGACCAACGATCAGCATATCGCGCCCCTCGGCTATCCCAGTCTGCCGATGAACTTCCGCGCCGGTCTCAAGGTGGCGCTCGGGAAGGGAAGCCGGTAGAGGTTGTCGTCAAGACCGGGCCCCTCCGCGTGCGATCCGCGTAACGGGGCTCGAACCATCCCCTTACACGACCTCCGGGCACTCAGTTCGCCTCCTGTTTTCACCCCATTTTCAACAAGTATCAGCTTGGCGTGTTCGTGTAGAAATATTTTTTCCTTTGGAAATCGATACCACCTGTCTCAAACTATTCCTGTCTCAGGCTCTCTATTTTCCCAGTGATGTTCTCCGGGTCCGTCTTACTTCACACATCGCATGCCCTGGCATCAAGCTGCTGAAAGGCTTCATGCACGCAAATATCAAGCAACCGGCAAATTGCGAGGTACTATGAAACTGGCTTTTTGGAGGCGTGTTGTATGGTGCGGTCTGTTGGCCCTGGCCGTATTGATCAGTTGCAGGCCTATCCTGGCCCAACAGACTCTCGGCTCTTTAAATGGCACCGTGGTGGATCCATCGGGTGCCGCCGTTTCCGGGGCAACGGTGTCTGTCATCAACTCGGCAATTAACGTTACCCAGACAACCACAACACAGCACACCGGGTTCTTCCAGATCTTCAACTTGCCGATTGGAACCTACGATGTGAAGGTGAGTTTGCCGGGATTCGAGACCACCGAACTGAAAGGAATCACCGTCCAGGAGGCTCGAGCGACCACGGTCAACGCAACGCTCAAGATCGGGCAGGCTTCCGAATCCGTTGAGGTGACGGCAACGCCCCTTCTCAATGCGACGGACGCCACGAACGGTTACACGCTCGACAGCGCGCAGATCGACGTGACTCCCTTAGCGACGGGGAGCTTTACCCAGGTCGCGATCCTTTCGCCGGGAGTGAACGCGGAGTTGCTGTCGAACCTTGATTCGAATGCCGGCCTCGGCAATCAGCCGATCTGGGCAAATGGCCAGCGCGATACGTCGAATACTTTCCAGGTGAACGGGGTTGATTCGACGAACCTGTTCAATGGCAAGAGTTCGAGCGGCTCCACTTCGCAGCGGTACAACTTCAACATCGGAAGTGCACCGACGGTGGGCGGATCCTTTTCCGTAGGCACCTCGGTCTATGGATCGAACGGCAACAGCCTGCCTTCTCCTCCTCCAGAGTTCATGCAGGAGCTTCGCGTGAACGCGTCGATGTACGACGCGCAACAGGGAGCTACGAGTGGCGCCCAGATTGACGTCAACACCAATACCGGCACCAATGACTGGCATGGCCAGCTCTATGGCACTTACGCGAACAATCTGATGAATGCCTCGCCCTTCTTCTTCAATCAGGCCTATCAACTGACCCAGAACGGCATCGGCGTATTTCCCAAATCGCTGGTTAACCCCTGGCTCCGTCGCTGGAGTTCGGGAATCACAGCTGGTGGTCCTATCAAGAAGGACAAGCTCTTCCTCTTCGGTGCTTACCAGCGCAGTGTGAACGAAGACAACGCCACGGGACTCTCAGAGTTGACCGTTCCCAGCGGTTTAACCGATGACCGGAGCACTGCCGGCCTGGAGGCGGCGGATCTTTCATGGGGCGGCACGGGCACCATTCCGATCGATCCGGTTGCGGCAACGCTGATGAATGCCAAACTGCCCAACGGTCAGTTCCTGATTCCTTCAGCCCAATCGAGTGCGCCGTATGAATTTGGTGTGCCGAACGTTTATCTGATTGGAACGTCCCGATTAAGTTCTGATCTTGCCTCCATTTCGCTTGACTATGCCGCAACCCCGAATGACCGCGTTTCGGCGAAATATTACTATCAGAACGCGCCGGTGAGTCGTCCCTTTGGCTACTCCGACACGGCCGGGTTCCCGGTTACGCAGCACAACGGTGCGCAGGTCTTTTCGCTTGGGAACACCATCACGATCGGTCCGAGACTGAATTGGGAGCAGCGTCTCGGATATGTCCGCATGGGCTCCTTCAGCTTTTATAGACAGGCGTTCGATGGCGGCAATCTTGGAGTCTCGGCGGCGCAGCCGGATAACCTCGCCGCAAATGTTATGCCCGGCTTGCAGATCAATAACTTCGGCTACTTTGACCAGTACTCGCCAACCGCCTACGTCGGCCCCGCTGGAGTGCCCGGCGCATTTGTGAATATGGGTTACTACCAGAACCGCGTGAATCCTTCAACGAACGTGATCTTTACGGCGGGCAAACACACGATTGTCGCCGGGGGTGGATACAGCTACACCCAACTGAACATCACCAATAACCGCACCGGTCACGCTCAGGCCGTCGTCAACGGATTCGATAATTTTCTGCAGGGTTCAGTGCGCAGCTCAAGTGTTCTTCAGAGTATCGATCCCACCACCGGCCGCAACAATGCGAATCGATACTATCGCACCAATGAGGTTAGCGGCTATGTGCAGGACAAGTGGCAGGCTCTCACCAACCTCAGCATCACGGCCGGTGTTCGTTATGACTATCACGGCGGCATGACGGAAAAGTATGGAGACATGCTCAACTTTGATCCGGCTTTGTACGACGTTACCGGTACCTCGACCACCGGATTCAACGTTGTGAATTCCGGATTCGTCATTGCCGGAAACAACAAGCAAAACCCGACCAAAGGTGTTTCAGCCTCAACCCTGGACGGACGCCAGTGGGGCATCTCGCCTCGTGTCGGCTTCGCATGGTCTCCCAAGGCCTTCCACAGCAAACTCGTGATCACTGGCGGCGGCGGTTTGTACTACGACCGCGGTGAGCTCTTCAGCTATCTGTCGCAGCCGGCCGGCGGTTCCATCGGCGGTCCCTTTGGCGTGACTCAAGCCGCGCCTTTTGTGAGCGTTGCTAACGGCAATACGGACTCAAGTTCGGGTCTTACCCTGGCAAACCCAATGGGAGATCTGGCTTTCAGCACCCCGGCACAGGGTGGCTTCTATACGCCGCCGAGTTCGAACCCGGGTGTTATCAATTCGGCCTTGCAGGCCACGTTGAACCAGATGACTGGAACTCCCTCGGGTTACTACAGTCAATTCGGCAAAAACTGCAGTGGCTGGCAAAGCCAGGAAGGATACCTGCTCTGCTATAACTTGCCGCTCAACTTTGGCATTTACGACAAAAACAACGTGCTGCCGTACACGATCAACTACACCCTGAACGTGCAATGGCAGCCGGCGAATACCATTGCTGTTTCCCTTGGATATACAGGGAACCGCGGTCGTCATTCGGTGATCCCGATTCCAATTAATGAGCCGGGCATCGCTACACCGGCCAGTCCGATCTGGGGCGAAACTTCGTCCTATGGCATGGAGGTCATGAACCAGAACTCGTCGGATTGCGGGTACGATTATTGCCCAATTTCGGTTGAGCCCTGGAACACGTCCGACGCCGGCAATACCGACTTCAGAACCCCTTATGTCGGGTTTAGCCCCAATGCTGCGGACTTCAAGACCGTAGGAATTTCGGCTTACGACGCTCTGGGAGCGCACCTGGAGAAGAGGCTCTCCCATCAGTTCCAGATTGGCGCCAGCTACACCTGGAGCCACGCGCTTGACGAACAGAGCGATATCGGCCTGTTCTTCACCGGCGATAATCCCAAGAATCTGCGCGACTCCTGGGCTTCCTCTGATTTTGACCGCACCCAGGTGTTCAGTGCGAACTTCCAGGTCGAGATTCCAAATACAGCCAAGGAACACTCGGTCGCCTCGTATTTTGCCAACGACTGGCACTTCACCGGAATCGGAATCTTGCAAAGCGGAGAGCCGTGGTCGCTCTACGAGTTCTACGGCGCGGTGGGGAGCATCAACTTCGGCAACTTCCCGACATTGATGAACCCTGTATTGGGCATCAAGGATCCATCCCATCCGAAGACGGCGCTGACTGGGAACAAGGGTGCGACTCGCGATGCCGGCGGCAACTACATCCCGTACATCGATCCGAAGCAGATTGCCATCACCTACCTGGCGCCAGGCACGAATGGCATTCCGGTTTCAACGGGCGATGATCCGATGGATGTTTACCAGACCGCCTTCAATAAGGGTCAGCGCAACATCTTCCGGCAGGAACCTCAAAGGCGTCTGGACCTTTCCCTGCGCAAGGGCTTCAGAATCACCGAAAAGATCCGGCTTCAGTATGAGCTAAACGCCTTTAACCTGACCAATACCACCAGCCTTGACGTTCCGCAAAATACGGCGCAGATTCGCCAAAACAACGGATGCTCGTCTACTGCGATCGCTGCTTATGGCGGCAGCAACAATTGCGGCCAATACCGTAGCTTCCTCGGTTATGGTCAAGTCGTGACGTCAAACGATCCGACCGATCAACAGACGGCATTGGCCAACCTCGATCAGGTCCCCTACGCGACCGGTTCGGGGAAGTCGACTTTGCTGTCTCCGAAGCTTTCCAACGGGCAGTCCTACTGCACAGCCAATCTCTACGTTGCGGGACAAACCTACTGCCCCAACAATGCGGCCAATTTTGGCTCTGTTACAGGCACCATTGGCGGCGCAAGAGCGTTCACGATGGGGTTGCACGTGACGTTCTGATCCAGACCTTGAATCACGCAACCAGTGAACATCGGCACCCCACCCTCGCGACGTGTTTTTGTCGCGAGTGTGGGGAGTCCCTAGGACACCCAGGGTTTTGCTCACTCGCCCGCCGCAGGCGCCGCTCCCGACAGAATGATCGGCGCCGTCGGCGTGTTCGAGCCTCCCGCGTTTTCGATCGTGATTCCGAACGCCTTGGCTTGGACGCCGCGCGGAATCGCCGGCAGAACCACGCTTGCACTACCCGTGGAGTCCGGACGGAACAGCCCCGCCGGGACTGGAGCGCCGCTCGTCGGAATGACCCAAAGCTCGTAGGTCTTGTTCCCGGGCAGGGGCTGCATGTTGCTCGCCTGCAGCACCAGTGCGCCGCGCGAAGCCAGATACACCGCGCGCGCTGATGGCGCCGGTGGCGTCTTGCCGGCGGTCAACAGCACTCGCTGCGCGCCCGGTGCCGTCAGCACATCGAGCAGCGCGCGCGCTTTCAGGTTCTCGGCATTCCGCGCCCGGATCAGCCTTTCTTCCTTCTGCAGCAGCGCATCTTCGGTCTGCAACTCCTGGTTCAGAACGAAGATTGTTACCCCCAGGGCGACAGAGATGATCAGCATCGCTGCCACCGCAGCCCAGGGAATCCACGACGCGGGCCGCGACGATTTTTTCTCGCGAATGATCGGAACCACCGGCGCCCGGACGGGCTGTTGAGACTCGGGACGCGAAGTCGCAATACGATCGATGAATCGTTGCCGCGCGCCCTCCGGAACTGCGTGCTGCTCTACGCTCATGGCCACGAGGGCCAGGTCACCCGCCATTTCGGCCAACCGCTCCCGGCACTCAGCGCACTCCAAGAGATGCAGACGCACCGCCGCAGACTCCTCGCTTGTGAGGGCCTGCATCGCATGGAGCGCTAACTCCTTCTGCGAAATATGTCTGCTGTCCGTCATGCCTGAATTGCCTTTCGTACGCTGATCAACGCGCTTCTGATGCGTGTCTTTACGGTGCCCAGCGGGTCTCCGGTCTGGGCCGCGATCTCCGAATGTGTGAGCCCTTCAAAAAACGCCAATTGCAACGACCTTTGCTGATCCGACGGGAGCCCGTCGATTACCACTCGCACCTTCTCCATCATGACGCTGCATTCGGCTTCTGAGGCCAGATTCGTCTTTGCCGGAAGCACCACGTCCTCCACCGGATCGGACGGCCGCCTGCGGCGCAGCGCATCGATGGCCCGGTTGCGCGCCACGACCAGCAGCCACGCGCCCAGCGAGCCGCGGCTGGGTACAAACGCCCGCGGATTCTCCCAGAGCTGAAAAAAGATGTCCTGCATCACGTCTTCCGCCTGCCCGGTGTCCTTCAGAACGCGCAGCGCAACCGAGAAAACCATGCTTCCGTATCGGTCGAAGAGATCGGTCATCGCCTTCTGATCCCGGGCGCGCACGCGTTCCAGCAGCAACTCGTCTTGAGCCGCCGTGGTGCGGGCCGGATCGGGGGAGGGTCTGTCGAATGTACGTTCGGCGCCCTCGATCGGATTGTCCGGATTCTCATTCATCGATAAAGGGCCGGCGAAACCAGCGCCAACACATGTGCCCAGGGCACCGTGTCGTCTTTGCGTTCCAGTCTGTCCGCTATTCAGAAAACCGGAGCGATTGTAGCAAAGCATATCAGCCGCAACAAAGGGCCGGACGTCGCGCTCATGATCGAGCACGACGCCCCTTTTCAGTCAGCCGGCGTTGAGCACTCTTCCCAGCGTGCCGCGCGTGGCCGGAGACTCGGAGATCCGGCCCAACTCGACTTCGGATTGAACGCTCTTCTATCGAAGCGAAGCGGCGCACTCCAGGCTGCACTGGGCCATTCAGCCTCAGCCCGGAGCCCGCCGCATTTTGAGAGAACTAGGCAAGGAAACAACATCGATACGATCCGACTCGAAACAATTTCGGCGGCCATGTTTCACAAAGACGCACTACCTGACTGGATGAGGAACGAAGCAACCGGGCAATTGGATTGCGTAATTTGAAAGAATGTTTCATACGGGAGCTCGCGCGTTGAAGAGTGAGAGTGGAGCAAGGTTGATCATCCTTTGCGGATTGCCGGGTTCCGGCAAGACTACCCTCGGCCGTGCGCTTGAAAGCAGACTCCGCGCCGTGCGTTTTGCTCCCGACGAATGGATGCACGCTCTTGCACTTGACTACTACGATGAAGACCGGCGAGGGAAGATCGAGGCTCTGCAATGGAGGCTCGCGCAGCAACTCCTCGTGCTCGGTCTTACCGTGATCATCGAATGGGGCACGTGGGGAAGATCCGAGCGGGATGCCTTGCGACTCGGAGCCCGGGCGCTTGGCGCGGCCGTCGAATTGCACTATCTCACTGCGCCGCCTGAAGTCCTTTTCGAAAGAATTCAACGTCGCGGCATGGAAAATCCCCCCGTTGACCGGGAAGCTCTCGCGCGATGGTTTGAGATATTTCAGCCACCCACACTTGAGGAGATGGCACTCTATGATCGGCCTCTGGTCTTAGACCTTGCTTCCGATACGGGCTGACCCGCCCGGGGCAAAGAAAAGCCTCCAGCCGAAGCCGGAGGCTTTATCTTGGCCTTGGCCAAGATTCGTGAGCAGGAAAGACTGATCCCTGACCCCTGAAACCTGGCACCTGTTATCAGTACATGCCGTCCATACCGCCGCCGCCGTGACCGCCGGCCGGAGCCGGCTTCTGCTCCGGAATCTCGACCACCAAAGCTTCAGTGGTGAGCAGCAGAGCCGCAATCGACGCCGCGTTCTGCAGAGCGGTACGGGCAACCTTGGTGGGATCGATGACGCCGGCTTTCACCAGGTCCTCGAAGGTGCCGGTAAGCGCGTTGTAGCCGTAGTGCGGATCCTTGGACTCGGACACCTTGGCCACGACCACCGCACCCTCTTCGCCGGCATTGGCGACGATCTGGCGCAGAGGCTCTTCGAGCGCACGGAGCACGATCTGAGCGCCGATCTTCTCGTCGCCTTCGAGCGTCTTGATCAGTTTCTGGACTGCGGGCATGGCGCGCACCAGGGCCACGCCGCCGCCGGGGACGATGCCTTCCTCGACCGCTGCACGGGTGGCATGCAGAGCATCCTCGACGCGAGCCTTCTTCTCCTTCAGCTCGGTTTCGGTTGCCGCGCCCACCTTGATGATGGCCACGCCGCCCACCAGCTTGGCCAGCCGCTCCTGCAGCTTTTCCTTGTCGTAGTCGGAGGTGGTCTTCTCGATCTGCGACCGGATCTCCTTCACGCGGCCGTCGATATCGGTTGCCTTGCCGGCGCCGTCAACGATGGTGGTGTTGTCCTTGTCGATGGTGATGCGCTTGGCACGGCCCAGGTCCTCGAGCTTCACGCCCTCGAGCTTGATGCCGAGATCCTCAGTGATCGCCTTGCCGCCGGTCAGAATCGCGATATCACCCAGGATGGCCTTACGGCGATCGCCGAAGCCCGGAGCCTTGACGGCAGCCACGTTCAAAGTGCCGCGCAGCTTGTTAACCACGAGCGTAGCGAGTGCTTCGCCTTCCACGTCCTCAGCGATGATCAACAGCGGCTTGCCGCCGCGGGCAACCTGCTCCAGCAAAGGCAGCAGATCTTTCATCGCGCTGATCTTCTTTTCGTAAATCAGAATGTATGGATCGTCCAGAACCGCTTCCAGCCGCTCCGCGTCGGTAACGAAATACGGGCTCAGGTAGCCGCGATCGAACTGCATGCCGTCGACGGTCTCGAGACCGGTGTGCATGGTCTTCGACTCCTCGATCGTGATCACGCCATCCTTACCCACAACCTTGACTGCATGGGCAATGATGTCTCCGATCTCCTGGTCGCCATTGGCCGAGATCGCGCCCACCTGGGCAACAGAACCCTCGTCCACGGGCTTAGAGAGCGCGCCAAGGGCGCCGCCCTCGGTCCACTTGCCGTCCTTGTCGCGGGTGCCGATGATGGTGGTCACTGCCTTGTCGATCCCGCGCTTCAGAGCCGTCGGGTTGGCGCCGGCGGCCACCGTCTTCACGCCTTCGCGGAAGATGGCCTGGGCCAGCACAGTCGCCGTGGTCGTGCCGTCGCCGGCCACATCCGAAGTCTTCGAAGCCACTTCGCGCACCAGCTGTGCGCCCACGTTCTCCAGCGGGTCCTTCAGATCGATTTCCTTGGCCACCGTCACGCCGTCCTTGGTGATGGTGGGCGAACCAAACTTCTTCTCGATTACGACGTTGCGGCCCTTGGGCCCGAGCGTCGCCTTCACCGCATCTGCGAGCACGTTCACGCCGCGCAGGATTGCTTGACGGGAATCTTCACCGTGCAGAATCTGCTTTGCCATTGTTCCAAATCTCCTAAAAACAGTTGTCAGTGAACAGTTGTCAGTCTCTTCGTTGTCAGCCCCAGTTCGCTGAAAACTGAGAACTGAAAACTTGCGCGCTCCGCGCTTACTTCTTCAGGATGCCGAGGACTTCTTCCTCGCGCATGATCAGAAACTCTTCGCCATCGATCTTGATCTCGGTGCCGGAGTATTTCCCGAACAGCACGCGGTCGCCTGCCTTCACATCGAGGGGGAAGACCTTGCCTTCGTCATTCGACTTGCCCTTGCCCACGGAGACTACTTCGCCTTCCTGCGGCTTCTCCTTGGCACTGTCGGGGATGATGATTCCCCCACGAACTGTCTCACCCTCTTCGACACGGCGGACGAGGATACGATCGTGGAGCGGGGTGAAGGTGGTCGTTACGGATGTTGCTGCCATTGCTTCGCTTCTCCTTCACGCGCGGTTCGGGGTTGAGACCCGGCCGCGGGGTTGATGATTTTTGAAAAGAAATATGCTGCCGAGACTGTGGATTGCGGTCCGGAACAGCGAAGGATTTTCACCGAGCAAATGTCTTCACCGTTGCGAGCAGCGGAGTCCGCTTCAGCAGTTCCGCCCCAAGTGCGCTAGCACTCGCGCCTTCCAATTGCTAACGATAGGAAAGCCTCCCCGCGCTTGTCAAGTCTCTCAAATAAAAAATATGAGTCAGTTTAACTCATAATTTATGATTGCCGTGTGTATTCCCCTTGACTTCCCACTCATCCAAATTCTTTGCCGTTGCAGGGTAGCGGCACGACACAGTTTGGCGCGGATGGGGTTGGCGCCGGTGAAAAGGGCAGCGCCGACCCAGGCATCGTCTCGGCAATTTAAGTTCCAGGCGCCGCTCAGCGTTGCCCCGGAAAGGTCGGCTCCAATGAGCCTGGGCCCTGCTCAAGATGTTCCGGATGCGCCATCGCCGGATGATCCTCTCGCACGCAGACACAAGGTTAAACGACACCGTCGAGATAGCCCACGTTTCTTTCCTGTTCCCACTCGGGGCGATTGGCGTGCTTCAATAGCGTGCCCGCAACCAATTACAATAACTCCCATGTTCCGCAACCTGTCTTTTCGTTTCGCCGCGTACCTGACCGTCGTTCTCCTGGCCGCCGGAACCCTTGGCGCCCAGGCCCAGGACACCCAGAAACGCGGCCGTAAATACAAATCTGCCCCCCCTACTGCGCGCATCGATGTGACTATCCTCCGCGACGTCGACGGCAAGCCCATCGAGAATGCTGCCGTCATCTTCCATCCAATGGAGGGCGAAAAGGACAAGGGCAACATGGAGCTGAAGTCCAACGAGGACGGGAAAGCCGTCATCGACGTGCTGCCCATCGGCGACACGGTTCGGCTTCAGATCATCGCCAAGGGCTTCCAGACCTACGGGCAGGACTACAAGGTGGACAAACCACAGCTGACGATTGAAGTGCGCATGAAGCGCCCCGGCGAGCAATACTCCGTCTACAAGGATCACCCCGACGACGCCCATAATCAGGAAAAGGAAAAGCCCAAGGACGAAGGCAAGCCGTCCGACAAGCCCGCCCCGCCACCATCGAATTAGCGTGGTCCAGACTCAGGTATTGCTGGTTGTGGATCAATCCCACCTGAAGAATGCTGTCAGCCAGAGCGAAGCGTTCGGTGCATGCAGGCGCCAAACGCAGTCGAAGGACCCGCGGTTTACGCCCTCATTCAAAGTATGAATTCCGATCCGGCACTTTCCGGCAAATCCGCCCTTGTCACTGGCGGCGCGAAGCGTATCGGCCGCGCCATCGCACTGGCCCTGGCCCACGCAGGCGCGGACGTTACAATCACCTACCGGAACTCCGTTGACGATGCAGCCAGCACGTTCAGAGAAATCGAAGCCTTGGGGCGGCGGGCGCAATCCGTTGAGTGCGACGTCCGCTCCGAGCCATCGGTGCGAAAGGCCGTAAGTGCGGCCGTCGAGTTCCATCGCCGGTTGGACATTCTGGTCAACAATGCCGCCGTCTTTGAAACCGCCTCCATGGACCGCATGACCCTCGCCCAGTGGGACGCGGTATTTGAAACCAATGCCCGGGGGCCCTTCCTTGTGGCACGCGAGGCCCTGGATCATCTTCGGTCGGCCGAGGGCAGGATCATCAACATCGGCTCGCTGGGGGGAATCCAGGCTTGGGCCACGCATGGGCACTACTGTGCCTCCAAAGCCGCCCTGCACATGCTCACCCACGCCATGGCGAAAGCCTTCGCGCCGGAGGTGACCGTGAACTGTGTGGCGCCTGGCTGGATCGAGTTCGATAACGATGTCCTTGGGCAGGCGTCCCGTTTCGCAGCCAGGACGCCCATGCATCGCAATGGGACGCCAGAAGAAGTTGCCCAGGCCGTCCTGTTTTTTGCTGCGGCTCCCCGGTTTATTACGGGCCAGATTTTGACCGTTGACGGCGGTTTAGGACTGTAGCGGCTGCTCGATCGCTGCGCCCGGACGGGCTTTACCTGCCCCAGAGGCGGTCCCACAGGCTGCGCTTTGGATAACCCGGGCCGCGATTTTCGTTGCCGGCATTCACCGAACGCAGGCCTTTCGCGGAACCTGCACCATAGTACTCGTCACGGTCATCATCCCAGAGACCGAGTGGTTCTGGCTGCTCCGGCCACGTGCTTCCGGTAATGGCGGCCAGGGGATTGGCCAGGTAGAGCCGTTTCGCGCTCTCCTCGCCGGCCACGGCGGCAACGTATTCGTAGCCCTTTTTCAGGTGCGCCGGGCGCCACTCGGGATGATGCGCATCGGTTGCCACGAAGTGGATCCAATTACGCTTGAGCAAGATATTCGACAGGGCTTCGGCAGCCTTGCCAAAGCGGCCGTACAGGGCAGCCGAAGTAACCTGAATCAAGCATCCGGTCCGCAACCATTTGGCTACCAGCTCGGGGCGCTTCTGCACCACGAGGTTCCTCTCCGGGTGCGTGACAATGAGCGTGTAGCCGGCCATCTGCAGCCGGCTCATCGCATCCATAAGAACATCCGGAATCAGCATCTCGGGGAACTCGATCAGAAGATAGCCCTTTCCATTGATCGAGTAGCGCGGTGGGTGCTCCAGCGCATCCAGGATATTCCCGGCGTTGAGATGGAAGTCGCATCCCAGCCCCAGGCGGACCACTCCTTCCAGGCGCTGCTGCAACTCTTCCAGCCGGGGCTGGATCACATCGAGGTTGTAGGGATACGTATCGCTCGCATGCGGGGTGCAGATGATATCCGTGACGCCTTCCTCGGCGGCTTCCTGTGCCATTCTGAGAGAGGTTTCTAGATCCGGCGAACCGTCGTCCACCCCGTAAATCAGGTGATGATGTATATCGATCATTGGGTCTCGTGTACAGCTTCGAACCAGGGCGGCATTATTGGGTTGCCAAAGCTTCCACCATGGAAGCGAAGATCTTCCATCCGTCCGAAGAGCCCAGCAATTTCTCGCTCGATCGATCCGGGTGCGGCATCATGCCCAGCACGTTTCTGCCCTCGTTCAGAATTCCCGCAATATTGCCCAGGGAGCCGTTCGGATTGGCCGCGGGGCTGATCTCCCCGGCCGGCGTCGCATAGCGGAATGCAACGCGATCCTCGGCTTCCAGTTGGCGCAGGTCTTCCGCCGTGCAGAAATAATTGCCTTCCATGTGCCCGATGGGTATCTGCAGCACTTCACCCTTCGCCAACTGGCTGGTAAAAAGACTGTTGGCGGTCTCGACGCGCAGATGAACCTGTTTGCAGATGTATTTGAGGCCCGCGTTGCGAATCAGCGCACCAGGCAGCAGCCCGGCCTCGGTCAGGATCTGGAACCCGTTGCAGATGCCCAGGACAAGGCCCCCGCCCGCCGCAAACTTCTGCACGGACTGCATGACGGGCGAGAATCGGGCGATCGCCCCGGTGCGGAGATAGTCCCCATAGGCAAACCCGCCCGGAACCAGGACCGCATCGACGCCCTGCAGATCTTCCGAGTCGTGCCAGAGAAACGTAACCGGCTGGCGGGCGATTTCGGCGATCACGTTGTAAGTATCGTGATCGCAATTGGACCCGGGAAAAACCAGCACCCCAAATTTCATATTTCCAGCGTATCAGTTTCGACGGTTCTTCAGTTGCCTGGCGATTTCTTCGCTGCTGCAGATGGCGACGCTCTCGCAACTGGCGCAGGGTCTGGAGCCCATATCATGGCCCGCGCCGGCGAATGGCAGGAGAAGGAGCCGATTGGAGGTGAATGTAACAAAAAAGTTCTGTTTCAGTCGATCATCAGGCTCGTAAGGCATTTAGATTCAGTTATTACGTTTTAAAAAGCGAAATAAACACGAATCTACATAGGGGGAGGGGGGAAGCACAACCATGTCATTCCCCGCTGGTACTTGGTTGCGTAGAACGGGCCGCGCCCTGGGCACGGTTTCGGTCATGGGGGATTCCCCGTCAGCGGATCGGTGGCTACTCTTCTTACCGTGCGCCGGGAAATGCCAATATTCTGCATTTATTCTGTCGTGAAGCTTTTCCTGAGATCCTCAGTGGAAAGACTGCTGAACAGCGGGGGAAAATTGCGCTGAGCCGAGATGCTTCCGTCCCTCCTGATTTCGAGAAATTCTTTTTTGCCATCGCTCCATGCTGGCCAGTCGGGCAGGCCCTGCGCATTCGGATTGCCGGATCTCGCGAAGTTCGTCCAGTATGTCTGAATCAGGTTCGAAAGCGACGCATCGTCAGGAGTAAATGGCAGCCATTGCCAGGTTGGGTCGCGAAGGGCCCCAAAAACATAGGGAATTTCAAGGCTGTGAAATGCGCCCAGCTCTCCTTCTCCCTTGCCCGGAATTGAACGATCAAAGCGGTAGACGAAAACGTGCTGGCCGGCATCGTTGGTCAGTTCCGCCATCGCGCCCACCGGGCAGACGCCCACGAGGTCATTGGCAGCCTGGTCCAGGCCGGCGTCACGATGCACCAGGATATTCGCGACGTAAAGCGCGATGGCCGGTTTGGTCCAGATTCCAAAAAAGGGCCGGGCGGCATCCGAGAACTGCTTCAGAGAGCCGGAGCCTGTTCCGCCCTTCTGATTTCCTGAGGAGTTTCCGGCCGCGGCCGCGGCAAGACGGAAGGCGCTCAGTTCCCGTCCGTTTAGGCCGATCAGCAGATCGACCTTTTGAATCGCACCATGCAAGAAGGCATTCCGCGGTGATTGCGGCAACACCCAGCCATCCATGGTGAAGGTAGAAGTATCCGCGCCGGTGTGTGCTTTGGCCTGGACGAACAGTTTCTCGACATCGGCTGCAGGCAGAGCGCGCAATCGCTCCAGCGGCGATGCGTGCGGATCTCCAGGCGCCAGGTTGCCGACCGCCTTTCCCAACGCTTCAGCCTGGGACAGCGTTACAGCAGAGTTGAATGCCGGCCCGCTTTCGGAGATAACACGCCGAAACAGCCCTTCCGCCAGCGGAGAGGTCATTAACATGGCGGCATTGATGGCCCCCGCAGACTCACCAGCCAGGGTGACATTTTGCGGATCGCCCCCAAACTGCGCGATGTTTTCGTGTACCCACCGAAGCGCGGCGACTTGGTCCAGCAATCCATAATTCCCCGAGCTGTGGTGTGGGGATTTCGCCGTAAGTTCGGGATGACTGAAGAAACCAATCACGCCTAGCCTGTAATTGATGGTGACCAGCACTACGCCGCGCGCGGCCAAGGAAACGCCGTTATAGCTTGATTGCGCCCCGCTTCCCACCCGGTTGCTGCCTCCGTGCAGCCAGACCATCACCGGAAGAACATGTTTTGGGGGCCACTCCGGCGCCCACACATTGAGGTAGAGGCAGTCTTCTGAGGACTGCACGGTTTCTGCGTAGCTGGAACCATACGCCCTGGCCATGGAGCCCAAAAACGAAGTCAATCCGGCGGGGTCCTGCACGCATGCGGGTCCTGGCCGCGTCGCATCTCTCACTCCGGTCCATGACATCGCTGGCTGAGGCGCCTCCCAACGCAATGTACCCACAGGAGGACGCGCGTATGGAATTCCCATGAAGGCGACCGCCGACCCCACGTACGCGCCCCGCACTGCTCCCGCTTCAGTCTGCGCCACGAGATCGTCTGCCGCATGGCCGCCTGCACCGGCGGCCGATAAGTTGGAGAAAGTGGCAGCGGCGTAACTGGGGTAATATCCGCCTCTCAACTCAAGGTAGAGAAAGCAAGCGAAAACAGCGAGAAGGGCAACAACACCAACTCTGCCTATGATTCTCAGTCTTGGCCGCACTTCTTCCCCCTGAAGAGAGTCTGTTCCGATCCGCGAGTTGCTGGTA
>Ga0206794_1064_pt1 | contig 29239 bp, 24 predicted proteins | sample Alteio_BWOrgCont_70_FD_152877 | JGI IMG/M metagenome (GOLD analysis project Ga0206794, IMG submission 152877) | Enriched cells from forest soil in Barre Woods Harvard Forest LTER site, Petersham, Massachusetts, United States -... | ecosystem: Environmental > Terrestrial > Soil > Temperate forest >...
TAGAGTATCACTGCCGATTCAATCGCATCCGGCCTCAGTTGTGCTGAGCGGCGGCATAACCGGTCATCTCCAGGTAGCCCACACCCCGCAAGGCGCCGCTTCCTCCTTGTCCGGCAATGTCGATGGCTCCTTCCCAGTAGGTTGGGCCGATGGCACCGGGCAGTTCCTGGCTTGCGAGCGGCGTGGCGATTTCCATTTCCAACCGCAATTTCGGAATCGCGACATGCCACTGGATCGGGTAAGTTTCCCTTGTCCGCTCGCTGGTCCACGTTTTGCCCGTGGGTGTCAGGGTGAAGTCCGTGGACGCCAGAAAGAGGCAATGGCCCTGCGCGTCGATATAGCTGCCCGAGGAATACGGATCGACGCTGCCATCCTTGTGTCGCAGGCGATAGAGCATCACCTCGGTGTTGTCGTCGAGTTGGATGCTCAGCCAGTCCCATCCTCGTTCAGTGGTATCGACAGGCTCGGAGAAGAATTCGTGATCCATCCACGACGTGCCCTCGACCGTGTATCTGGAGCCGTTGAGTTCGATGTCGCCCGACGTCAACAATCGCGGGAGAGAGATGTAATGCGAGGCGTGGCCTGCGCCTGCCGCCTTTTGGCTGATTCCGTCCCGGCCGTGAATCACGGGCGGCTTGGAAGGAGTAAGGTTCAGTTGAATCTCGAAATTCTCGCTCAGTCCCTGAAGCGTCTGCCCCGCTTCAGTCAATTGCACTTGCCAGTTGCCGTTCCAGATCGTCCCGGTGCTTTGATCGACGCCCGCAATGCCGGGTCCGGCGCGATTGATGCGCTCGGCGTGATAAAAGCGCTGACCGCTGAGATCGCTCAGGGCAAAATGCGCCATGTAAAAATCGTGAATGTGCCACTGCGATTGGTCCGCATCGTGTGTAATGGCCTGGCGGAAGAAGGTCAGTTCGAAACCGAAACGATGCCCATCGGCGGCCCTGAGATTGCCGGTGTAGTACCACCACTCCGTTTGATAGTCGGGATGATCGAAGTGATCGCGCGGAAATTCGTAATGATAGCCGGGCAACGCAAGTTTGTAATCCGCAGCCTGGCTGAAGACCGTGGACACAAGTACGACGAAGGTGAGCAGCCTACTCTTCATGCACCACCTCGATGGGGTTCAGGCGCTCGGCAACACGCGCCGGGTAAATTCCCGCAAGCACGGTGCACACATAGACGAAGCTGAGGGCCGTCAACAGGACCAGCACCGGCAAGTGAAATTGTATGGTCCACCCGAACGACTGCTTGTTGATGACGAAGATGAGCACCAGCGACAACACGGCGCCCAGTGCAAGTCCTGCGATGTTGGACAGGATGCCGATCAGGCCGGCCTCGACAAGAATCAGCTTGCGGATCTGCGCGGTGGTCGCGCCCATGATGCGCAGCAGGCCGAACTCGCGGCGGCGGTCGATGACGATGGAGATCAATGCGCCGGCGATGCCCAGCACCGCGACAATCACGGCCACAGCTTCGAGCGCGTAGGTGATGGCGAAAGTCCGGTCGAAGATGCGAACGCCTTCGCGGCGAATATCGCGATTGGAAAAGATGAGCACGTCGTTGTGAGCCGCGGCTCGCTTGATCTGGTCGCGAACGGCTTCAAGATCCGCGCCGGGGGTCAAGTAAACGGCTACATTCGATGGAGCCGTATCAGGGAGGTAGCGGAGCATCGTGGAGCGATCGAGAAGGACATAGCCGCGCTCGTTGCCGTAATCATAGAAGATGTCGATGATTCGAAAGGTGACGAGTCTGCCGCCAAGCGGAAGCGGGATGCGATCTCCGGCTTTCACGTGATGCTTGTAAGCAAATGGCTCGCTCACCAGGGCCGCATCGCTCGCCTGAAGTTCCTTGATCACCTCGCCGGGCGGCCGGCCCGAGAGAAAATTCGAGAACGCGCGCGGCCGGCGCGTGCTCATTTCCGCGCCTGCAAGCGTCACCGGCAGACCCTGGTACTCGATTTCGTAAGCGCGAAAGCGGCTGACGCTCTCCACTCCGGGCAACTGCGCAATGCGATCCGCAAGATCGAGCGCGATCGTAGGATGCCGGTCGGCCGATGGATTCCCCGCGGGGCGCAGGTAAAGATCAGCCGGAAGTTCGCTGTCCAGCCACGTGATCACGGTCTGACGGAAGCTGCCGACCATGATGCCAACGGAAGTCATCATGGCAATGGCGGTGGAAAGCGCGCCCACCAGCACCGACGTGCGGCGCAGCGATCCCGCAAGGCTGCGTGCCGCGAGCATCGCTTCGACCCCCATCCATCGGCGCAGTGCCGCGGATGCGGTAGACATGCACGCGTCAACCAGGGCAGGAATCGCGAGCGCGCAAGCGGCAATGAAGAGAATGGCCGAGAGATAGCCGAACAGCGGTTTGCCTTCGACCGCAGGAACCCGCGCCGAAAGCGCTCCGGCCAATGCGAGCGCAAGAGCGATCGATGCGTCGCGCTTGCGTTCGACGCGAATGACGAATTCGCGCCGCCCCCGGGCCATCGCCTCCGTCGGAGGCACCACGGAGGCCTCGCGCGCCGGCGCCAGCGCCGATGCGATTGCGACGGTGATGCCGACCATAAATGCCAGCAATACGGAATACAGAGAAAGGTTGAGGGAACCCGGGCGGCTGGAAATGTACAGCGCGTCAACGGTGGCTCCCAGCAAGCGAACCGCGCCAACTGCGAGGAGCCTTCCCAGGGGAAGCGCGATCGCCGCTCCCGCGCAGCCGAACAATGCGGCCTCCGCCAGAAACGCGACGAGCACGACACGGCGGCTGGCGCCGAGGGCGCGCAGGGTTCCAATATCGGCCCGGCGCCGCACCACCGATACCGAAATGGTGTTGTAGATGAGGAACGCGCCGACGAGCAAAGCGATGTAGCTGAGGATGCGAAGATTCCAGCGGAAGGCAGAGAGCATGCGCCGATTGGCAGCGGTCTGGCTGCCTTGAGGATTCACCGCAACCCCGGCGGGCAGTGCTGCCTGCAACCTCTGCTGCCACGTATCGATGCCAGGCTGATCGGGGACCTTGAGCAGTATGCGGTCGACGCGGCCGGTCTTCCCGGTGGCCTGCTGCGCCGCCGCAATGTCCATCACAACAGCATCCCCGCTCATCTGCACCGAGTCGGGGATGAAGCCGCGCACCGTGTAGTCGCGCGTCTGGTCATTGATGAGGAACGCGATTGTGTCGCCGATCTTCCTGCCGGGGCTACGCGTGATCCAGATGGCGTCCGGATCGTTGATGTGCTCGAAAGATTCGTCGCCGGAGCCGAACTCAACATTCTGGCGGCGACCGTTGGCCTCGGCAATGAAGTCGATGCCGATCAGGGGAACCGCTTCACCCGCAGACACAATCGTGGCGTGGTCTTCGATGCGCGCGCTGATGCGCAGCGGATACGGCAGCCGCGCCACCTGGCCAACGATCGCGTCAGGGACGCCGCCCGCGGCCGTGACTTCGAGATCGTTGTCTCCCGCCATGGTCTCCATCGAGGAGCGGAACGACCCCGCGGCGGCGTTTCCAGCCAGGTCGATGGCGAGCACAACCGCGACGCCCAGTGCCACTGCTCCTGTCACCAGAAGTGAACGGGCGCGCTCGCGAAGCACCGGCCGAAGGATGAGACGAAAGAACAGGGTCAGGTAAGCCATACCATTAATCCACGATGCGGCCATCGCGCATCCGAATCGTGGTGTCGACAAATGCTGCCGCCTCGGTGCTGTGGGTCGCCATCAGAATCGCGGTCTTCTGGTCTCTGGAGATTTCCCGCAGCAATTCGAGGATTGCCGTCCCGGTTGTCGAATCGAGATTCCCGGTTGGCTCGTCCGCAAGCAGAATGCGTGGCGAGTGGACCAGCGCGCGGGCAATGGCGACCCGCTGCATCTGGCCGCCAGAGAGTTGATGTGGCATGCGGTGTGCCAACTCCGCTAGTCCAACCTCTGCCAGCCGATCGAGCGCGCGCGGTCGAGGATGCGCATGCCCCGCAAGCAGCAGCGGAAGCTCCACGTTTTCAACCACGCTCAGCGTGTGCAACAACTGAAACGATTGGAAGATGAAGCCGACTTTCTCACGGCGCAGGGTCGTCAATTGCGCTTCATCGAGGTGATCGGTGGCCACGCCGTCGAGCCGTACATGGCCGGACGTGGGAAAGTCCATGGCGCCGGCAAGATGCAACAAGGTCGACTTGCCGCAGCCGCTGCGTCCCACGAGGGCGACGAACTCGCCCGATTCCATCTGCAGCGTTACCTCATCCAGGGCCCGCACCGATTCGCCATCGGTCTGGTAGTCCTTCACCACTCGTTCGATCGAAAGCAGCGGAGAGACGGGCGGCGCGGCCGAGAGCAACGAGGGAGCTGTGCTGGTGTTATCCATGTAAACGTCTATTAGATGCGATCGGAACGGGATTGTCTCGCGGAGGTTTCGGAATCATCCTTGCCTGCAAGATTTCGATCGCTGCCTGCAAAATCTTCGGAGTACACTGAAAAACACTCCCGTGCGGAGAATTTCGCGACCAAGCTTGTGGTTCATTCGTAGAACGGAACCGGCAAGCGAAACGTCAAATAAGTCTAAGCGAAATCGATTGCGGAGAGGATGATCCACATGGGCACAGCGTGGAATGATTACCGATCGGCGGGCCTGAGATTTCGCTTTCCTGCGGTAGCTGTCATTTCGCTGCTGTGTGGCGGGCTCGCGTTGGCCACCGCCAGCGAATGTCACTCCATCGCACACCTCCCTTCGCTTGTCTACGGCATCGTGCTTTGGGGCTGGTGGGGATGTGTTGCCGGCGTTCTCTGGATGCTCGGGTCTCGCAAGCCCTTCATTCTCAACTTCTCTCCCGCGTCCGTCGCTCTTCACGTTTTCTTCGGCTCTCTCGCGGGAGCGATTCATCTTCTGCTCCTTGGAAGCACCGGCTTCATCGCGGGGGACTGGCGTGCCAGTGCGGCTCCAATGGCAATCTGGACGAGCCTGTTGAACATCAATCGCTTTGGAATGGAAATCCTCACCTACGGCTTCATCTTCGGAATCGTGGGTATCGTTCAGTTCCAGATCCGCGCGCAGTGCGAAGCCATCAAGTCGCTGGAATTGCAAAAACAGTTGTCGGCCGCCCAATTGCGCGCCCTTCAAATGCAGCTCGAGCCGCACTTTCTCTTCAACACGCTGAATGCAATCACCACGCTGGTGGAGCTTGGCCGCCAGAAGGAAGCCGTGGAGATGCTGGCTCACCTGAATGCCATCCTCAAAAGTACGCTGAAGAGGACCACTCCGGAAAAGGTTCCGCTCTCGCAAGAGCTCGAGATAGTGGAGAACTATCTCGCCATCGAACAAATCAGGTTCGCGGATCGCCTGCGCATCGAGATCAAGGTTGAGCCGACGGCGCTCGACAGCCTCGTGCCCTGTTTTCTCCTTCAGCCGATTGTGGAGAACGCCATCCGGCATGGAATTGCCCACTGCGAAGACAATGGAGTCGTGGAAGCTTCCGCCCGGCGCGTGGGCAATCTTCTCCGCCTCGAAGTTCGCGATTCCGGCTCGCGTTTCAACGGGCACTCCAAACCAGGCACTGGCATCGGATTGAAAAATACCCGCGAACGGCTCACGCACTTCTACCAGGAAGCCTATGACATGGTAGCTGAGCCACTGGATACAGGCGGATTCGAAGTGGCCATCACCATTCCCTACGAGCGGGCGTGAATGCGATTGCGAGCTCTCATCGCCGACGACGAACCCCTGGCGCGCGAGCGTCTCAGGTTTCTTCTCGCCGGCGACGAGGAGATCGAAATCGCGCGTGAATGCCGCAATGGCAAAGAGGTTGTTGCGGCGCTCAAAGAGAGCGCCATCGATGTTGTGTTTCTCGATATCGAGATGCCGGGAGGCAACGGACTCGACATCGTCGAGCGACTGGGCCCGTCGCACATGCCGATCACGGTATTCGTGACCGCGCACAATCATTACGCGGTGAAGGCGTTCGACGTTTGCGCGCTCGACTATTTGACCAAGCCGGTGGAACCGGAACGGTTGAAGGCAACGCTGGGCCGGGTTAAAGAACGCTTCGCGTCCCAGGGCGCTTTATTGACCCAGGAACATCTCAAATCATTGATCGCAGTCTTGAACCAGGGCAGCCGGGAAAAGAAGGAATTTCCCCGCCGCCTGATTGTGCCCAATGGAACGAAGGATTCGTTCGTCAACGTCGACGAAATCGAGTGGGTCGAGGCCGCCGATTACTATGCGTGCCTTCATGTAGGCTCGAGGAGCCTCATGCTGCGCGAAACCATCAAGCAGCTCGCGGAGACTCTTGATCCGGCGAAGTTCGTTCGCATACATCGTTCGGCAATCGTTAATATTGCGCAGGTGCGGGAGATCCTTCGCGAAGGCCGCAGCGAAGGCTGGGTGCTGCTGGCCAGTGGCCACCGGCTGAAGATGAGCAAAGTGGGATGGGACGCGCTTGTCGCCGCGACCCGTTCGGCATCATCCTGAAGTCCGATCGGTCTAATTCCCCCCTATTCAACCAGCTGAAGCGTAAGCCCGATGCGAACCCCGTTCACAAGGACCATGCTTTTGTTGATCAGGTCCTGGCTCGTGATTTTGTTCTCCACAAACGCGTGCATCGAATCCATGGGGCAGATGTACTCGATGGTTTCATTCTTGTCCGCTCCCAGACTATTGAGCACGGAGAAATGAAGTGCATCGAAGGATGCATCCGTGGGAAGAGTTTTCGAGATACCCTTCAACTCCGGCGCGAGAAAGAGGTCGAAGCTCTGGGCGGCCCTTTTGTATATTGATGATTCGCCCTTCTCGAACGACAGGGTATTCTGCATGGTGAAATGAAGAAGCTTCTGATCGCCATCGGTCTCAGGCATGGGTGCCCCGCCTGCCGGCAATGCTGCCTGATCCATCGATCCTGGCAATGAGGCCGGGCGGGTTCTGGAAATAGCCGGAGTCAGTGTAGGTTCTGTATCAGCGACAGCCCGTCTGAGGCTGTCAGATACGGACGAAGACCAATCTTCCGTCTTCTCTGGGACTGGTGGTTTGATCGCCTCGAGGTTCAGCGGGTCTTGCTGTCCCAGTTCCAATCCAAAGGGCTTGGCATTCACATAAATATCAGAGTCGTTGATGATCTCCTGGCGCTCTGCATCCGTCTTCGCGTTCGCGAGAGCACGCGCGCGTTCTGGAGTGAAGACCGCCGTCAGCACCTCGTGGCCCTCAAAATCGTACGATCCTCTGGTATCCCGCGCGTCATAGAGCACCTCAAACCCGATGCCGTCGTAGTCGTTGCTTTGCGGGATCTGTTTCGTGACTAACCGGAGAATGGGCAGAATCGCTTCCTGCATCACCTGGCTGGCGCGGGCGTTCTGACTTAGCTGCATCGAGTTATAGGCGACCCTGTAGAATCCTGAGACCTTCAACACGACGCGCTGCTGGAAAGACACAAACTCGATGCCATTGGAATCCAGTGCCGCTCGTTGGCCCGGCTTCGCGTCCAGATAGCGGGCCAGCCGGAAAGTATACGGAAAATTGGTTGTTCCAATCGACTGTTGAAGCGAGACAAGCTGCGGAAGATACTTCTGTTCATCGGCCTTTGCCCGCGGGTTCACGACTTCTGTTGGGCTTACCTGGCTGAACGCCGATGTTACCTCGGCAAAAAGCAACCCCCCGATCAGAAGCCTGCGCATGACGATATCGGATGTGCAGGTGAATTTCATAAAGGTTTACTCCCTGAAGTTGCATTCGCTTTGCCGGACCCGTTGGGATACTCCGGCGTGGCAATGGCGCGGATATAAGCGATCACATCATTGATCTCTTCCTCGCTCAGTGTCGAACCGTAGGGCGGCATCATGGCCGACTTTCCCACGGCGCTCCCTCCCATGGAGATTGTCTTCCTTAGCGATGCGTCGCTCTCCTTGTTCAAAAGGTTTCCGTCATTCATCAGCGGTGGGTCAGGACTGACGTTGGAGCGATTGGATGGGCCAGCGGGCGTGGCGTCGGAGTGGCACCAGACGCATTGCTGATAATAGACGCGTTTTCCCTGGTCCTGGTTATAGTCCAGTGGAATGATTCGCTCGGGGTTGTTCCAGTCGACCTCGGAGCCGTAGGAACCAAAGGAGAGGTATTCATTTTTCTCTACCTGTGGTTTGGGGCCGGCAACCATGTGCTGGTTGGCCGGCCAGCACCAGCAAAGCTTGGCTGCGGCGCTCTTCCTCGCCGCCACAACAATGGCCAGACATGCAATCAGAACAGAGAGATAGACCAGGAGTGGTTTCATTTTTGCCCTCCGCCTGTTGCCGACGTCGCGGTCAAGACCGCGGGAACCTGCTTGAGCGTCAACAAGTAAGCAGTGATATCCCGGACTTCGTCCTCGCTAAAAGAGTGGCGCGGTTCAATAGTTCCCGGAACCAGCGCCTGCGGGTTATGCAGCCACGCCTCCATCCAAGCGGGAGTCATCCAGTTGCCGACATTATTGAGGCTCGGTCCCACATATCCGCCCGACGAGCCGATCGTATGGCACGACTGACACTGGTATTTGCCCTCGAATAACTGCTTTCCCTGGGCGGCCATCGGCGGGGTGAATGCTGCTTCATCCACTGCGGCCGGATTCACATCCGGCTTTCGCAAGTTGGCTGAAAGATAATCAGCCAGCGTCGTCGCATCCTGTTCCGACATGCTGAATACCGGCATGCGCACGGTGAGGGTCGGACGCAGCGTCTGCGGATTCTTCAGGAATTCAATCAGCCATTCCCGCCGCGACCGGCTTCCTTCATAGGAGAGATCGGGCGCCAGGGTTCCACCATATCCTTTGAACGTGTGGCACACGTAACACCGGTACCGTTGATACAGCTGCCCAGCCTCGCCGTCGGGGTGAAACTCAGTATGATGGCGCTCGACGATGATCGAATTCTGCGCGGTGTTCGGCATCGGCGGGCCGCTCATGCTGAGCAACGCGGTGGTCACATCGTCGAGGTCTGGCCGGCTCATGCGAAACGTGGGCATATGCGTTTCGGGAGTAACCGATGCGGGATTGGTAATCTTGGCTTGTAAGTAAGCGATCATGGAGCGCGGAATGATCGCCTCGCGTATGTCGAGCCTTTCGACGGTGGCCTTGACGAAATGGAATGCAACCGGCAGTTTGCGCGGAGACTCGATCTCGATCTCATATGGTCCTGCCGCCATAGCCAAAGCAGACAGGTTGGGACCAAATCCACTCTTTGGCTTGATCCCCTGAATTACGTGGCACTCGGCGCATCCCTTTTCGACAAATAGGCGTTTCCCAAGCTGCACTTCAGCTTCGCTCGGTTCGCCTAACGGGGGCACATTCTTCAACAGGTCAGGATCAGTAAGTCGAGTCAGGATAAATTGAGTAACCTGGTACAGGTCTTTGTCGGACCATTGAAACCGCGGCATCCTTGTATGTTCGAGGTAACCTTGCGGATCCCGCAGCCACGCCACCAGCCATTCCGGCTTTACCTTGCTGCCGACCTTCGTCAACTCGGGGCCGATGTCTCCGCCAATGAGCTTGGTCTCTCCGCCGCGCTCAACCGCAATCGCATGACATGTCCCGCAGAACATCTGGTTATATCGGGTCTTGCCCTGTTCGGCTGCATCGCCGCTCTTGGCCACAGCAGTCGAGATCCTCGATGGCTCAGGTCGCTTGGCGTGCTGCGCGCTGAGGTAAGCCGAGAGGGCGCGCAGTTCGACATCGCTCAAGTCGAATTTCGGCATCCTGGGTTCCAGGTCCACACCATTGACCGTAACCGTGCCGTCCGCATCGGTGAGAGTTCTCGGATCCCTTAACCACTTGTAGATCCACTCGCGGCTGACCTTGGTTCCTATGTTGGTCAAGTCCGGACCAAGCATCTCTGGGCGGTCGACGTCCTGAAGCTCGTGACATCCCACGCAATTGAACTTCACCAGTAACTGCCGGCCATGATTCAACCTCGGAGTTTGCGCCAGGTCCTCCCGGTGACATGCTCCGCAACTGGCTTGCGCGAATTGCGCAGGAACGATCGGCTGCTTCCACGAGAGGATGCCGGACCGTGCATTTGCCAACAGGACATGGCCGTGAGTTAGTTGCTTCCACTCGCGCCAGTCTGTTCTAACCTGCCAATAGATCAGTGATGCTACGAACGCGCACAACACTGCCACGGCGTATGGACGCCAGGGAATGCCACTTAGGATTCGCTTTGCCGACATGTTTCCCTCCACGGCAATGCCGGCGCGTTCGCCGTCTGACCTTTTACTTGGTTACCGTCAGGTTCACGTTCACTGGGGCGCTGGCAACGGTGACAGTTTGGGTTGCAGGCTTGCCGTTCTCGCTGCCGGTCTTGACTGTGTATTGTCCAGGCGGAACGTCCTTGATGACGAAATTGCCATCCTTGTCCGTCACCGCAAAATAGGGAGTCGGGACAACAAAGATGTAGCCGGACATCTCGGGATGCACATTGCAAAGCAACGGTACATCGCCGACCTCGGTGAAGGTGAAGGGCTTCGACAACCCCTGCGGCCAGGTGCCCATGTTGTGAGCGAGCTTCTTATCGTGATGAATTGCTGGCCAATAGACATTGTGGCCCACGTTGTCATCGTTCTTGAATTCGACCGTTGTGCCCTGTTGGATGACAACTACATGCGGAGCAAATGACAGATGTGTCTGGTCAACTGTGATATGCGCCGTTGGTGCGGTAAACGTCTTGCCGGGCACGCTGTCGATGTACACCGCGATGTTCTCGGCAGAACGCAGTCCGACCGCATTGACCTTTCCCTTCAGTTCGGCCGCACGGCCAAGGCTGGAAAGACACATGATCGAGAGTGATGCAATGACTATCGCTGACTTTCGCATTCCCATTTCTCCTTTAGAGATGGCGGTGTTGCCTTCGGGCTATCTTGGAACATACCCGGCCCTATTTCGATAGCTTGCTGAGTCGAAGGTGCATCAAAATAGTACGGGTACATGGATTGGCTCCAATTTGCGCGCAGTCAACGTTCTTGTAAAGACTTGTAAAGTCACCGGTAAAACCTTGCAAGATACAAAAGAGCGGTGGCTATATCTCTCCCGGGCTTCCGAATAGGACCTGGAGATTACGACCACCGCATTTGCGTACCTTAAAATGAAACTTATCGGCGTTCTAGAAGACGAAGTCTACCCCTGCCAAAAGCTGGTTAGCACGGTAGAACGTTGTCGCATTTGGGACGGGTTGTTCATAGCCAAACGTGTATTCCAGTTCCATTTTGATATTCGGACGGGCGATAACCTGGAGTCCCGGACTGAAGGTATTTCGCGTGTCATAGCGCGATATTCCATTGATCCGATCGGTAGGAGAATTTACGCCGTCATAGCGCATCAGGCCGACCAGCCAGGGGTAGACCCAGTATTCGGCTTCAAGAAACCCACCTGAGTAGGTGACCGCCGTGCCATCAACAAAGGCTGTACTGTCGTCACTTAATACCTTATTAGTGTCGTGCGCGTGCAGATATAGACCCCACAACTCGAACTTGCTGCGGAACTTATAGTCGACAGATCCGCCAGCTCGATAAAAGGGGTTTGTAATCGTGGGCAGGCCCGGATATAGGTCTCCGGCCTGGTTTTGCTGGCTGCGTCCGTAGTATGCAAACCCGTCAAAGCGTATCGAAGTATGGTCATGGACGCCGGTGTTGTCGGAGGCCTGTACTTCCTTCCGCTGCTCGGGGTTCTTCTCCAGATCGAAGCGTTGCGAAAAACGAGCATAAACATCCTTGGCATTCACAGTCCCGGCGGCGTCTGCTCCATTGATCACAGCGACCGACCACCAAGTGTACCCGCGATTCGGGTATCCTCCGAACTCGATTCCTCGTTGTCCATCGGCGAAAGCGAATGGATTGGCCGTTGTTCCGGGAAGAGGGCCGGAACCGGAGGGATTTACATTGGCCGTCTCGTCATAGATTGCGTAATCGGTAAGGTTGATGGTCCTGGCCTGGGTAAACGGGAGATCAAGCTCATATTGACCGTACCGGACATTGAAATCGTTTTGGGGAACGTGGAGGAAGTGCAGTAGATTATTGGCCTTGATGTAGCCGTCGCCAAGGCCGCCATCCGCACCCGACCCGCCGGTCGAGAGGTCGTCGTCGATCCAGAATGCGACTGAAGGCCCGAGGCTGCCCGCAGCGAGAATAGTAAACGTATTGGGCGCGAAGAGATCCGTTGGTGGAACGTACCCATTTGCAGCGCTCAGCGCCGCCGGCTGCGAACTGGTGTGGGAAAAGTAGCCCGAATACCGGAAGGCGATGGGAAGAATCGGAAGTTCACCGGGATAAATGGAATTCGGGAAAGACTCTTTTTGCGCCTGCGCGCCAAGCAACAGCGGCGGATCTTTGACGAACTGTTCGTCGTCCTTCGGGAACTTGAACCCATTCAGCTTGAAAGCCCGTCCAAAGTCGTTGAGTTCGGGCCAGTTGTTATGGCACGTGGCGCAGGCGGTGCGATACTTCCGGGCGAAAGCCGGAATCGCCATCAAGCGCGGAGCTGAGCTCTGCAATACGATGAGAGCAGCAACAGCTAGAAAGATTTGTTTCGAAATGAGCAGCCTCAGGATCCGATTCATCGTCGCCCACACCTTTTCTGATGCCATGGAGTCGTGACCCTTCGGGAATATCTCGACGGTAGGCTAAGGCCGTTGATCATATTCGCGGGATGCACGCCATGTGCGGCTCGGCGAAATCTGAGCCTTGCGCCTTTCCCGGGGTCGATGCTTGTACAACGTAGCTTTCATCGAACCTAAGATTGTTTGCTCGGCATCAATGAATATGTAAAGTGTTGTAAAGACTTGTTACTTTGGGATATTTCGCGGGTTTGTATGCGGATCGACCCCAACACATCAGAGCGTCCACAAAGGGTATTCGGGCATGCAGATATGTCGCGATCAATTAGAGAATAAAGGCTATATTAGGTAACGCGTTCAGAACGAAGTTATCCCAATCGCGCGCGATAAGTCGGCTATCTATTCTTCGTTGAGGATTGTGGCTTTTGCAAATTCGCGGTAAAGAAATGCTGAGGTCAGATAGAGCTGCAAGCCCAGAATAATCATGTAACAGCCAACTACCGTAACCGAACTAAGTTTGCTGAGCCCCGGTCGTGTAGCAAGTATGATCCCCAGGGACGATGTAGTCGCCCCCAAGGCGGCCAACGTAAGTTGCTTTATGGAATTTGACTGAAACTGAAAAGCAAGCCTCATGTACCACGTTCCCCAAAACAGACCATGCAATCCCGCAAGAATGCCAAGCAGGCGAAGGTCGACCGAAGCTGACTGGAGCAGCCAGAAGATCAAGCAGCAAACAAGCGACGACGCTCCGGCTGCGAGATAGACGGTGCCCGGGCGCCGCGGCGGCATCGGATTCTCTGGTATCCCGGCAGAGAAACCCACGATCAATAAACACAAGGTCGCGAGCACTTCCGCCAAGACATAGCCCAATTGCTCATGCGTCGGCTTCGCCATGAAGGAACCCAATGCGCACATCGCGGTCCCAAGACCGATCAATAGAACGCCGTTCTTCGTAAGAGAAACGCTCATTGATTTCAGCGCAGTTGCCATCGCGATGATCTCCTTTACTGAATGGGGGGCTCTGCAATATCGGAGGCTGGTGAACGGGCAGCAGCCACCAATCGAACGACGTTTGTCAGTTGATTAGATCCTGGAGAATCAAAAAAGTGATGTTCCAAGGTAGGCTGAGCGCAATATGGACAAGTTATCTTTCCATCTCATTGCGCTTAAGCAAGCATGATGACGGACTCTAACACCGTTTCAACAACATGTGTTTGCTTCTGTAAGTGTGTTTACAAGTTTTTACAATACTTTACAAGGTCGTTGATTGCGAGCAACCAGTCAGAGCACGCGTAGGGTTAGGTTCTCACCAGCATCGAGCTAAGGAGGGGATTTGCGCCTAGCTTCGCTGATTGTGCGGTCACCGGCAACGCTCCCGAAGCAAGTCTCCTAGGGGAACAGGGCACATGGATCAGATATTTGACCGCGGCTCGAAGGGGCTGTGTCGGCCGAGGCTTGTGTTTGAAGTACATTCCTGCCCGCGCCGCGATCGTCTCCTTCCGGATCCCTGGTTCCGGAGCTCGAAACCCGTCCCCTCGTTCAAACCAACTACCCTCATCTACCCGAAAGTCTGGAGCCAGAACATGCACACACACAACAATGATCCTCACACCTACGACCCGAAGCTCAGCTACTCGGAAAAGAAGCTCAGCAGATACGACATGCAAGTCGCGGGTGTCGTGGTCTACGTGGTCGCGATGACCATGTTCTTCGTGATTGCCCTGGTACTGATGTTGTTCGGGAGCGGGACGGTTACCCAGGCTCACGCGCAAGCGAGAGTAGATGCGGGCCGGCCTGGCATCGCGACCGCGCACAGCAAATGAGTGGGACTATGTGCGCCGCCACGATCAGTGAAGCGGTGCTTCAAAGGGCAGAGACTGCGCTCGTCTTGACGACATAGTGATTAACATCGATTGTCGCGATCACTGTTGCGAACCCGATCCAGAAATGCGAGGAGTCGCGGCTCGCCGTTCGCCCGGCGCCCGCTTTGCAGTCGTCGCTGCGTCCAGCCGCGCGCCGATCGCGTCGAATGCGGACGTCGGACCATTCCATCGCAATTGATCCGCATCCTCGAACAGCGGAATGTCAGTGCGAAGCGTGGCCAGCGTGCGAAAGAGCATGACGAGCTCCCGGTCGCGCGCAAGCGTAGCTGCGAGCGTACTCGCAGCGGTAACATTCACCTGCCACTCGCGAAAATCCGCAGGGATGGATTCCAGATGCCCGAACTTGGCCAACACAGCGGCGGATGATTTCGCACCCCAGCCTTGCAGGCCCGGATATCCGTCGGCGGCGTCGCCCACCAGCGCCAGGTAATCAGGAATGGATGCTGGCGGCACGCCGAATTTCTGAACAACGCCATGCTCGTCGCAAATCGCGCGCGTCCGGCGATTCAGCTGTACGACATGGGTGCCGCGCACGCATTGGGCAAGGTCCTTGTCGGGCGTGCAGATGATTACGCGCTCAACGCGTTGGTCCTGGGCAGCCTTCGCCGCCCCTGCGGCGAGGGCATCGTCGGCCTCGAATTCGATCATCGGCCACACGACGATTCCTGCCGCCGAAAGCACTTCCTCAAGAAGCGGAAACTGCGCGAGCAGGTCGGGCGCCACACCTTCGCCGGTCTTGTATCCCGGCCACAATCCGTTGCGAAACGATTCGATCACGTGATCGGTGGCGACAGCGATATGCGTCGCGCCTTCTTTCATCATGCTCAGCACGGAGGCGAGAACGCCACGCACGGCGCCGACCTCATGACCATCCCGGTCGCGCGCGGACGGCACGGCGAAATAATGCCGGAACAACTCATAGGTGCCGTCGACGAGATGAACTTCCATCAGTGCCCTTTCAACTCATCCATGGGAATTCGGGAGACAAGCCCTCGCGGTAATCGGTAATTCACACGCCAGGGACTCTGTGCATGACGTCGAATCACTATCGATCATATGCATGCGGCGTCTATGGGTTCAATCAGGAAGATCCGGGCGCCCGCTTTTCCACCCGCTGGGCAAACTATGCCGCCTCAACCTTGGTCTGTTCTCCGGCGGCATGATGGGCGCCTGACACAACGAGATCCAAAGGCGGGGTGCAAGGCAGATACATTGCGAAGACCGTTCCGCTCGGCGAATCGACGCGAGAACGGAAGCGCAGTTTACCGCGGTTGCGGTGCACGATGTCGCGCGTGAGCCAGAGGCCAAGTCCGGTTCCAAGCCTGCCCTTGGTGGTAAAGAACTGCGTGAACAGATTGGGCCGGACTTCCTTCTGAATCCCGGTGCCCGTATCCGCGACTGTAATGCGCGCATAGCGGAGGCCATTGGTTGCCACCGTGGAGACGCGCACGCTGAGCCTTCCCCCGTCGGCCATCGCATCGACGGCATTGCCTATGAGGTTCACAAGTGCCTGGCGGATTTCCCCCTCGGAGCAGAAGGCGTATGACTTTTGCGCAATGACGCTGTCGCTGATGTGGCGTTCCCGGATTCTTCCGCGGAAGGGCGCGAGCGCGGAAGAAGCCAGTTCGCCGATGTCGGTCAACGTCGCCTTGGCAGGGGCGCGGTGCAGCCGCAGCGTGTTATCGATGATTTCGCTGATTCTGCGTAGTTCCGTGGTGGCCATACGCCCAAAGGATTGAGCCTCCTCAAGCGTGCCGCAGCTCTCTACCAGGTAAAGAAGATTGCCAAGCGCCTCGAGCGGGTTGTTCACTTCATGGGCCATGGTGGCGGCGAGGCGGCCCGCGACGGCGAGTTTCTCCGAGTTCCGCAACGCCTCGTCGGTCCGCGATTGTTTGGCCGCCGCATCCCGAACCTCCAGTTGTTTCATCCGGGCGGTGTAGGCAACTTGAACTGCGCTCAGCAGCAACTCCTTGCGAACCGGGCGATCGAGAAGGATGAAGCTGCGGATCTCGATGCGGACCTGGCTGGCAATCGCCGAATAGCGAGGCTCGATGGCGCCGCTGGTCAGCAGCATCAAGGGCAAGTCTGACCAGTCGGGCTGAGCGGCAACGATGGCTCGCAGCGCGTCGAGACCTTCGCGCGCCAGAGCTTCGTCGGTAAGAATCAACCCGAGGAGAAGAGAGCTTTCAACCTGCGCCGCCTCTGCGATCGTACTCACGGATTCCGAGGCATAACCCGACCCGTTCAAGGGCGCGCAAACCAGTTCGGCATCGCGCCCCACGGGAGCCACAACAAGGAACCGACAGGGAGAAGACCGGCGATTGGTTACAACCTGATTCATCACAACTGGGGTTGTCCTTCCCTGTATTCCGGGGTACCGGTATCTGGCGCCGGTAGCGAAGCGTGTCGCGCGCCAGCATGCGCAGCTCCGACATCGAATCGATCACCACCCGCGACGGGGATACTTCCCGGACCTCGGCCAGGATCATCTCCAGCACGTCTGCCAGTTCCACCTCTGCGGGCTGGAAGACCGTGTACTGCGTCTGTCCCGCGAGTTCCGGCGGTGCAACCTTGCAGATTGTGATCCTGTCCAACTCGAATCCGTGCGATGCGGCAACGTGCCGCAACTCGGATTCACTCTCCGCGAGCGAGATGTAAAGGCCTTTCTCGCCCCGCCTCGCGCCCTCGATCAGGAACTGCAGAGCGAGCGTCGTCTTGCCGGCTCCCGGATTGCCTTCGATGAGGTAAAGAAATCCCTTCGCCAGACCCCCATGAAGGATGTCGTCGAGTCCCGCAATGCCCGTTGACAAACGTGTCTGGTTCATCATGCGTCGTTCCGGCTTCCCCTCCGCCTGGCTCAAGACTCGGGGGACGGCGCATTTCATATCATGCGTCGCTACGAACGAGCGTCTCCCATGAGCGCAACCGGCTGAGATTCTTTGATGCATGTTCAATCGAATGAGAGGTTCAAGCCTTGGCGTTTTCCCACCGGATTTGGGACGGTACCCTCTGTTTTATTTCGGCTGTTCGATCCGCACGAGCAGGATGTCGTGGCTGGGAATCTCGATCGGCATATTGTCCGCCAACGTGATGTCCTGGCCCGTCCACAGGTTCTTGCCTTTCTGCGCGCCATGCAGGTCCAGCTTCGACAGGCTCAGGTGGAACGGATGGGTCGATAACCGGTCGCTGCCCGCATTCAAGACCGCAATCGCCTTCGTGCCCCCGGACAGGTCGCGCTCCCACACGTCCACTTCTCCCTCGCTGTAAACGCGGCGCCCCTGCTTGCCCAGCTTGTCCTGGTCGATGGCGATCACCTCTTTTTTGGTGAGGATGTCCTTGATCTCCGGCTTCATGTTGGGCAGGTCGTTTCCAGCCAGCAGCGGCGCCGCCAGCATGGCCCACATGGTGAAGTGGGTGCGATTCTCCGCCAGGTTGAGCCTGCCGTTGCCCACCTCGAGCATGTCGGGATCGTTCCAGTGCCCAGGCCCGGCATAACTCTGCAAGCCCTCTTGCTGGCTGAGAATGGTGTACATGCTGTTCCAGTTGGGCTGAATGTCTCCGGTGGTGCGCCACAGGTTGGCGCCAATGGCCGGGCCCCACTCCCACACCGAATCCCACCCGTACTCGCAGAACGAGTAGACGATCGGCCGGCCCGTCGCCTTCAGCGCCTTCCCCATCTTGTCGTAGGCTTCATGCATCAGCTTCATTTGCGCCGCTTTGTCCGTAGGCGCCTGCTTCTGCATGACTGCGTCACGAAAGCTGCACAGGTCGTACTTCAGGTAGTCGATGCCCCAGTCCGCATACATCTTTGCGTCCTGCTCTTCATGGCCCAGCGAGCCCTCGAACTTGGCGCAAGTCAGCGGCCCCGGCCCCGAATAGATTCCGATCATCAGCCCTTTGGAATGGACATAGTCGGCCAGCGCCTTCATGTCGGGAAATTTTTCGTTGGCGTGGAGCAATCCAGCCTCGTCGCGCTTCCCTTGCCAGGTGTCGTCGATGTTGACGTAAATGTACCCGGCATCCTTCATGCCCGTGGCCACCAGTTGATCCGCGGCGTCGCGCACGCCCTTGTCGTCGACCTTGCCGGCGAAATAGTTCCAGCTGTTCCAGCCCATTGGCGGCGTCTGGGCCACCGGCTCCTGGGCCGCGGCGGGTGTCGCCGTGATCGTGGTGAGGGATGCGGCTAAGGCGACGAGCGGCAATAAAAGGCATCTACGCATGGTTTGTATCCTCATGGAAACGATTTCAGCGGAAATAATATCCCCGCCACGCGGATTCCTGCAATTCACGAAACGCGCGCCAATCGTAGCCAGAGCTTCGCCACAGCCTTGACTGCTTATAATTTGGGCACGGATCGAAACCACGCCATGAGGTCCGGGGGGCTCGTCTAATTTTTTTGGAGGTCTCGTGCCCAGAGGCATGTACGTCGCAGTGTGCGTTCTTTACGCAGGGGTGGGTGGTTTCAGCGGGGCATTCGCCGCAGGCCAGCCCCGTTCCCCGCTGGTCGCAACCCAGCCGATTCGCCCCCTTGCGAAGGAACTGGATGCCATCTTCAACCGCGGTGTGTACCGGGCCAGATCCGTGCAGTTCGCATGGCAGAACGACGGCGAGATTTATACCATTCTCGAGCCTTCCCCAAAGGGCAGGGGCACCGACATCGTCGGCTACGACACCGCCACGGGCAAGCGCACGGTCCTGGTCAGGGCGGCTCAGTTGACCCCGCCGGAAAAGTCCGGCGCCGCCGCCGCAGGCCCGCTTACGGTCGATGGCTACTCCTGGTCGGCCGACCGCAGGAAACTGCTCATCATTACCAACTCGCAACGCGTCTGGCGGGAGAATACGCGCGGCGATTACTGGGTCTTCGATGAATCCGCGGGAAAGCTCGCCAGGCTCGGCGGCGACGCTCCGGAATCGTCCCTGATGTTCGCCACCTTCTCCCCCGACAGCACCCGCGTAGCCTACGAACGCGCCAATAATCTCTATGTCGAAGACCTGGCGACCGCAAAGATCACCCAACTGACAGCGGACGGCTCCGCCGACATCATTAACGGAACCTCCGACTGGGTATCGGAAGAGGAACTGCGGCTGCGCAACTGTTTTCGCTGGAGCCCCGACGGCCAATCCATCGCATACTGGCAGTTCGATCAGTCAGGCGTGAGCGAATACACCCTGATCAACGACACCGCGGCCGAATATCCGCGAACCCTGAAATACAAATATCCGCAGCCCGGCACCACCAACTCGTCGGTGCGCGCGGGAGTTGTCCCAGCCGCCGGCGGCACGACGCGCTGGATCAAGCTGGAAGGGGATTCGCGCCAGCATTACATCGCGGAGATGGAGTGGGCCGGCAACTCGAAGGAAGTGATGCTCGAGTATATCGACCGCCTGCAACAGGACGACAAGCTGATGCTCGCCAACGCTGAAACCGGCGAGACCAGGCTTTTCTTCGAAGATACTGACAAGGCGTGGGTCAACCAGGAGCCGCTGCAATGGATCCGCGCCGCGGCCGGCAAGGAGCCAGATCTGCTGTGGATCAGCGAGCGCGACGGATGGCGGCATGCGTATCGGGTCGACCGCGCCACCGGCGAGGCGCACCTGCTCACCAGCTTCAAGGCCGACGTGATGTCGGTGGAAGGGATGGACGCGGACGGCGGCTGGCTCTATTTCCTGGCCTCCCCCGACGATCCGGTGCGCGAGTATCTCTATCGATCCCGCCTCGACGGGCAGGGCGTTCCCGAACGCGTGACTCCGCCCGACGCGGTCGGCACCAACACCTACGACATCGCGCCCAACGGCCATTGGGCGTCGCACACCTTGTCGAGCTTTACATCCCCGCCGCGGATTGAAATCGTGAGCCTTCCCGGACACAAGGCCGCGCGCACGCTCGAAGACAACCACGAACTCGAGAAGAAGGCCGCCGCGATCCTGTGCTGCCCGCCTGAGTTTTTCAAAGTGAAGGTCGCCAACGGGGTCACGCTCGACGGATGGATGCTGAAGCCGCCCGATTTCGATTTATCAAAAAAATACCCGGTGCTTACATACGTTTACGGCGAGCCCGGGGGGACGACGGTTCGCGATGCGTGGGGCAATCTCCGTAACCTGTTCCACGGCCTGATTGCGCAGCAGGGCTACCTCGTGATCAGCTTCGATAACCAGGGAACACCGGCGCCCAAAGGCCGCGCCTGGCGCAAGTCTGTCTACGGCGCGGTGGGCGTGCTGTCGGCGGCGCAGCAAGGCCAGGCGATTCAGGAACTGGCTCGCGAGCGCAGCTATATCGACACCACGCGCATGGCTATCTGGGGCTGGAGCGGCGGCGGCTCCAATACCCTCAACGTGATGTTCCGCGATGCCAGCATCTATTCGACCGGCATTGCCGTCGCTCCCGTGGCCGACGAAAGCCATTACGACACCATCTACCAGGAGCGTTACATGGGCCTGCCCGAGCAAAACAAGCAGGGCTACCACGACGGTTCGCCGATCAATTTCGCGCAGAACCTCGAGGGCCATCTGCTGATTGTGCACGGCTCCGGAGACGATAATGTGCACTACCAGGGAACCGAGCTGCTGATCAACAAGCTGGTCGCGCTGGGCAAGCCGTTCGACTTCATGGATTACCCCAACCGCACCCATGCGATTTCCGAAGGCGAGGGAACATCGTTCCACCTCTACAGCCTGATTGCGCGGTATCTCGAGGAACATGTGCCGCCGGGAGGGGTCGCGCGTTAGAGTGACCGAAGACGTGCCGCCGCTTTGAACGGACCATCCTATGGGGCGGTCATTAGCCGCTGAGGAATCGGGAAGCGCGGAAAGGAACTACCCAATGCCGGGAACGCGCAGAGAATTCATCACCTACAGCTCGTTGGGAATGCTGAGCGCAGCGCTCGAAGCCGCCGCGGCGCAAGCTCCTCCCGGCCAGCAGCCGACGCCGGGCGCTCCGCCCGCATTTGGAACCGCGGCCGCCGTCGGTCCCGAAGTTTCGGCCGCTACTTTCGCCGAAGCCGAAAAGCTGGTGCAGGTGGAGATGACGCCTGCGGACCGCGAACAGGCAGCCGTCAACTGGCGCATGCAGATGGCGCCCAATTATGAGCTCCGCGTCGGCCCGCGCAAGGTCACCCTCGAAGAAACACTCCCACCCGCCACGCTCTGGAACCCGGCGCAGGCCGGCATTGTCGCTCCCAAACGGGAGGGGCAGAAAGCTCCCGGATTCATTCGCAGCGCCGCTACCCGCGCCAGCGTGCCTTCGAGCGACGACGCCATCGCCTACTCTACGGTGACCCAGCTTTCGCGATGGATCGAGACCAAGGCGCTGACCTCGGAACGGCTGACCCAGATCTATCTCGATCGCCTGGAGCTGTTCGACCCCAAGCTGCATTGCGTGATTACGCTAACCCGCGACCACGCCCTTTCCCAGGCCCGGCAGGCGGATACCGAAATCGCGGCGGGCCACTATCGCGGGCCGCTGCACGGCATTCCGTGGGGCGCCAAGGATCTTCTCGACACCGCCAACATCCCCACCACCTACGGTGCGGAGCCATATAAGGATCGCGTGCCCAAAGCCAACAGCACGGTGGTGGCGCGACTGAACGCGGCCGGCGCGGTCCTCGTGGCCAAGCTGAGCCTGGGCGCCTTGGCGCTCAACGACATCTGGTTTGGTGGACAGACCATGAATCCATGGTTGCTCGAGGAGGGCTCGTCGGGGTCGAGCGCCGGACCGGGCGCCGCTACAGCCGCGGGCCTGGTCGGGTTCGCCATCGGCAGCGAAACCGAGGGCAGCATCGTGAGTCCTTCCATGCGCTGCGGTATCACCGGCCTCCGCCCCACCTATGGCGTCGTCCCGCGCACCGGCGCCATGACGTTATGCTGGTCGCTCGACAAACTCGGACCCATGACTCGCTCGGTCGAAGACGCCATGCTGGTGCTCGACGCCATCGACGGGCAGGACCCCGGCGATCTGGCCAGCGTTCCCGGCCCCGCTAACCTTCCATTTCACGCCGGCGCCGACGTTACCGGCCTGCGCGTTGGCTACTTTCCGGCTTGGATGAAAGAGGCGCCCGCAACCGACGTGGATCGCGCCGCCCTCGAGACGGTGAAAAAGCTCGGCATGACGCCGGTTGAGATGTCTCTTCCAGACTGGCCCTACGACTCGCTCAACCTCATCCTGTTTTCCGAGGCCGCCGCCGCTTTTCAGGAATTGACGCTGAGCCACAAGGTGGACCAGTTGAAGTCCCAGGTCCCCGATGCGTGGCCCAATGTGTTTCGTCAGGCAAGGTTCTTGTCAGCCGTCGATTTTGTGCAGGCCGATCGCTTCCGCCGCAAGGTTGCGGTGGAGATGGCGCGGGTGTTTACGCAAGTCGACCTCCTGCTTGTGCCGTCGTTGCGCGACGAGACGCTCACCATCACCAATTTCACCGGCCATCCCGCGCTCACGCTGCGCGCCGGATTTGTGGAAGTGTCGGAAGCGCGCAGCGACTGGGCCCCCGATCCCAAACACCCCCTGCCAAGGTTCTCGCCGCCGCGCCGCGTTCCGCACGGCGTGACCCTCATCGGCCAGCTCTTTGACGAAGGCATCCTGTGCCAGGCCGGCATGGCGCTGGAAGGCGCGTTTGGGGTAGCCGCAGAGCGGCCGCCGGGATTTTGACAATCGCTGTGATCCGGGTACCCAGAACTGGGTGCCCCAGGTCTCGCTTCTGAGACCTGGGATTCTTGAAGTTCAATCCGCCGCCGGCGCAAGCTCCACGACGTTGTACCGCGGCGCCGTCGCCATCAACTTCTCGACATCTTCGACAGTCTGAATGCCGCCCCTGGCCCCGCTCGCCGTGCAATTCAAGGCCGCGGCGGCGCAGGCGAAATCGAGTTGGCGCTCCAGCGGCCAGTCGTGCAGAAGACCATAAATAAACCCCGCGTGGAAGATATCTCCAGCTCCCGTGGTATCGACCACCGGCACTCGATAAGCCGGCTGAAGGTACGATTGCCGCCCATCCCAGGCCAGCACCCCGTCCTGGCCAAGCGTAGCCGCGGTTACTCTGCATCCGTAGCGCATCTGCATACGACGCAGCGCTCGTTCGAGGATACGTTCCCCCGTTAGCCGCGCAGGAAAATCGCGGCTCACAATGAGGTAGTCGATGTTGCGAATCAGGTCTTCCACTCCGGGATAAATCTCGTCCAGATCGGCAATCACCGGAACCCCGGCTTCCCGGGCCCACCCCGTCGCAACGGTTGCGGCCGCGGTTTCGTAGCCATCCACATGCAGCGCCCGCGCATTCACAATCCAGTCGCGATCGAGATCGGAAGGCTGCAGCAGCAGGCGCTCGTCGCGCCGGCACAGCACGGTTCGTTCTCCACCGCTGTCGACCACGATCAGGGATTGCGGGCTGGGGGCGCCTTTCACTTCGATAATGCGCGCATCCACGCCGGTACGCGCAAACTCGCGCCGATGCAGCCGGCCGGCATCGTCGTCGCCCAGCCTGCCCACATAGCGCGTGCTCAAGCCCCAGCATTGGCAAGCCACCACGGTCGAGGCGGCCTGGCCGCCAGGCATCACCGAAGCCGCGCTGTACTCAACCTTGGAGCCGCGTTCGGGATAAGTGGAGAGAGGGATCAGGGTGTCGGTGGCGTTCAGCCCCACTCCGACAACATCCACCCTGGGCGGTGAGGTCATATCTTTTTATTGTAACGGGCTAGTGGAGTTTTCAGGAGAACCCCGTCTTCCGATGCAAGGCTAACCCGGACACCGCGACCGTAAGCACCATCACTCCGGTGAGAATGGCGACCCAGCCAAAACTCATATTCAGCTTGGGTACCTGCGCGTTCAGCCCCAGCCAGATGAACACCCCGATCGCGGCCGCGACGATCACGTAATCCCACCATGAGCGCCCCTCCTCGCCGGGTTCCTCAACGCCTCCGTACGCGAGCAGCACGCGTCCGTAGTCCAGCCCGTAGCGATCGCACTCGCGCACCAGCGATCGATTGATCGATCCGTGTTCGCGTTCCGTTGCGATGGCGGTGCTGACCGCGAGAGCGCCGAGGATCATCACCACGGATCCCACCACCACCAGCAACCGGTGCGTCGCATCGGCATGCGCCAGTTCGCCAAACACCAGCGCGCCCCAGGCCAATCCCCACAGCTGGTTGGTATTGGAAAGAGGAATGCCGCGGCCAATCCCTAGGTATTTGGTCGCGAACTGCTGGAAGATGTCGCCGATCACCCAGACGAATCCGCCCAGGAAAAGCCAGAACAGCATGTGCCCCACGGCCGGCGAATGAAAGACCGCCGCCTTCGTACCTCCGTCGAGCGCGAGCACCAGCGCCAGGACCGTGCCCAGCTCGCCCACCGTGAAAATGGTGACGAACGAAAGCGGGTTCATTCCGCTGCAGTAGGCCTTGCGGTAGGGGATGTACATCGTGCCCCACAGCAGGCTCGCTCCGGCGGCCGCCAGGATCCCGCCCGGCGCCCGGTGGGCATGCTCCTCGCCGCCCTGGATGGTGCTGAAGCCCAGCATGATTGCGGCTCCCACGATCGCCAGCGCGCCCAGCAACACCTTGGCGACATTCTTTCCGCTCGCGCCCTTCAACTCCCCGAAGAGCACCCGTCCCCATAGGATCCCGACCAGCGAATTGGTGTTCCACAACGGAAATGCGATCGCCAGGCCCACGTCGCGAATGGCGAACACGGTAAGCGTATTGGCCACACCCCACAACATGCCCGCGAGAATCGCAATGGGGATCAGGTGCTTGTTCCGGGCCAGGTCGGCGAATACGCTGCGCGTGCCCTTGACCAGCGTAGGCAGCGACCAGCGCGCGGTGAACACGCCCGCCACCATGCACAGTGAAATGGCATACGGTGAGAGCCCGGTGTTGACCAGCTTGGTGGGCGCCTCGGCCGCGCCCAGCCACACACCCGCCGCAAGCCCGCACAGCACGCCAATACCATGCATCGACCGGAATTGTCTGCCCTTTGTCGCCGTTGCGCTCATCGCCAGAAGAGTTCTTCCCTTTCTCTAGCAAGCCTGTGGCAAAGTCCAGCTTTCAAAAGGGCACGACTTTAGTCGTGCCGTAAGGCCTCAACAACGAGCGCGGCTTTAGCCGCTGAGGGATGGCTCTATCGAATTTTGACTTCTACCACAGGCCGTTAGGGACATAGCCGCAAGAAGAAGCTGCATCCGCAGCCCCTCAATGCAGCGTGATCAGGAGCGCAAGGCCGATACCAAATACGATGAGCGGAATCAGGAAGTGAATGTCCGTAAGGATTGCGCGGATTTTTTCGAGATCGGTCATCGCAGCCGGTCGCTGTGTTCGGCAAGCGACTTGCGCAACCATAAAGATGCGTCGCAGCCGGTGTCAACCCGCCCGATCGAACGCCGCCATCAAAGGCCAGAAAGAAAACAACGGCTCCGTGCCCCATCCTTTCCGTTTTTTTCTGCGGAAAGGGTGGGAGACCACGACCGCTCCCGGGGGGCGTATCCTCAACCCGAATCCATATCGAGGCAGAACCCTATGGCCCAACTGATCCCCATCTCCGGCGACATCACCAGGCTGGGCGTCGACGCCATCGTCAACGCGGCCAACACCTCGCTGCTTGGAGGCGGCGGTGTCGACGGCGCCATCCATCGCGCCGCCGGCCCCGAACTCCTCGAAGCCTGCCGCAAACTGAACGGCTGCAAGACCGGCGACGCCAAGCCCACTCCCGGCTTCCGCCTTCCGGCCAGGTGGGTCTTCCACGCCGTCGGGCCCGTCTGGGGTGGAGGAGACAACAACGAAGACGAGGAACTCGCCGCCTGCTACCGCCGCTGTCTTGCACTGGCCGCCCAGCACCAGGTCCGCTCGATTGCGTTCCCCGCCATCAGCACCGGCATCTATGGATTCCCGTCCGACCGCGCCGCCCGCATCGCCGTCGAAACCGTCAAAGCCCACGTCGACGCCAGCGGCGTCGAACTGGTGAACCTTGTGTGTTTCGACAACAAGACGTATTCCATCTACATGGACCTTCTCAATGCGTGGTGACATTGCTTTTGTCCATGCTTTTACTCGCACCCCACAGATATTGCGCCCCCGCATGTTCTGTCGCCGGGGCGGCGAGTTACGGTTGAATGACCGACACTTGGGTGCCCCACCCTCGCGACGTCGTTGTTTTTGTCGCTGGGGTGGGATACCTCGAACCCAAACCAGTCTCGGTCATGCGGAGCGAAGGTCGCGAATGCAACCGGAGTCGAACGATCTGCCCTGAAAATAACCCACCGCTACCACCACAGCGCTGTCATCCTGAGTCCGCCACGGCGGACGAAGGATCTGCGTTTTGCTTTTCGGAAAGTCCAGTTTTAATCACCAACTCCAACGGGGTTTGAAAGGGCACGGCTTCAGCCGTGCCGCAACAGCCCGGAAAGTAGTGCGGGCTTCAGCCCCTGAGGGATGTAATTTCCGCCTTGGCGGTAATTCGCCCGCGACCATGCCAAAGAGCCACGCTGCGGAAACGAACTGCAATCTTGACGAGCGTTCATTCAATTGGCCGCGTCTTGATCGTGGTTAGAATATCGTTCAATCTGGACTGTCTAAAGGGATGAACCGTGACGCCCGCATTCGCTTGGTCCTGTTCAACCTCCATCTCATTGGCGGACTGGTTGCGGGTCTGTTTCTGCTCGTTTTGGGCGTGTCTGGGGCCGTGCTCGCGTTCTCCGACGAAATCGACGCCTTCCTTCAACCATCAGTTTTCAAGGTGACGCCGCAAGCTCAGCAGCTTCCCGTAACACAGCTTGCAGCCAACGCCGCTGCCATCCTGCATCCTGGAGACATCATCGCAGTCTATGTCCCGTCGGTCAGACCGGATCGGTCGTATTGGTTTAGCGTCATCCCTAGCCACCACCGTCTGCCGCGACAGGTGTTCGTAAATCAATACACAGGGAAGGTGTTGGGAAACCTGAGTGTTGTGCGATTCACCGTGATAATGAAAGTCCTTCACAATGTGATGGCGTTCTCCTCGATCGTTCTGATGTTTCTCGTGCCGAGTGGTCTGTATCTGTGGTGGCCGCTGAAGCGGATCGAAATCAAATCTTCTGCTGGTTTTCGGCGCCTCTCATTCGATCTTCACAACTCCCTTGGGTTCTTTTCCTCACTTTTCATGTTGGGTTTTGTCGCCACAGGTGCGTATATGGCGTTTGAACGATGGACGGTGCCCGTGACTATTGCGATGACTCAAAGCAAACCGGTGTGGCGACCCGTCGCTTCCCAGCCGAAGACCGGGGTCCAACCCATCTCCGCTGATCTCGCGTGTTCTGTTGCGCGGAACGCGTTACCTGGAGCGTCGATACTCTGGGTTTCCATCCCTCTTGAGCCGCGAGCAGTTTATCTGGTAAAGATGCGCTTCCCGGAAGATCACTCAGACAACGGAGGCAGCGTCGTTCTGATCGATCAATCTTCGGGCAATACCCTTGACGTTGTAAGTACGCGTAGCAATTCGGCACAGCGAGTTGTGGCTCTGAATCGCGCCCTCCATACAGGTGCAATTGGCGGTGGCACTGGACGACTATTGGCTGCACTTGCTTCTCTGACGCTACCCTTGCAGGCAATTACGGGTGCGTGCCTATGGTGGGCGAAACGTCGGAGCAGAAGCGGCTCACGTACCGAGTAGCACTGCCGTTGTTGATAAAACATGCAGCGCCCTCATTGACGGGGTTCTGGGCGACGTGGACTACTCGGAAATATGCCGTTTCCGGAGCTATTTTCGGGTTGACGGTCCACTGCTCGACTTGAGCCGCACCCGAAAAGTGCTCGTGATCCCGAATCGCGGGTCCCAGGTAACCCAGCTCTTTCACTATCAGACGCTGGTCGCATCTACATAGGATTCTGAAGGTAAGGGTTTTGAGAAGGGGATAACGTAGTGGGACTGGTGATCATGACGGGGGCATCGGGTTCCGGAAAAACGGCAATCGCCAAAACAATCGAACTGCATCATCCTTCGATCACCGTTTTCCGTTTTGACACAATCGGGGTACCTTCCGCAGCGGTCATGGCCACGTTTGGAACTGGCGATCAACCTGGGGGCGCCTGGCAGCGAGCCATGACTCTCCAATGGTTGGAACGAATCGCGCCCCTCGTTGCCGCGGGCCAAACCGTTCTGTTCGAGGGACAGATGCGAATTGCGTTCATCCAAGAGGCGCTCGCCACTTCTGGGATCGAGAATGCGCATATTGTCTGTGTCGAATGTGATGACTCCACCCGAAGTCGCCGCTTGACTCAAGACAGACTTCAGCCGGAGCTTGCGGACGAAAGCATGATGGACTGGAGCCGGTATCTGCATCAGGAAGCTGTCGAGGCTGGTTGGCAGATCTTGGATACCACACACCTTTCCCTGAGAGACAGCGTCAGAGCCGTACTCCGAATTTTGGAAGAGGTGCCCAGGTAAATCGAACCGTTCTCAAAACCCCAAAGGTCCAGAGCAGAATTCCACCTGGTTTGTGGCCCAACCAGAAGTTACCGTATAACCGCATCGACACGAAGCCCCTAAGGCCGCCGGGTGGCCCAGGTCCCGCTTCTGGGACCTGGGATTCCACCAGACTCGCCCATCCGCATTGACACGAAGGGAAAAACCTGCCTTGCAGATGATTGCCCTTGCCCCGCGCACAATAAGAACAGTAGCCACAATCCGCCCACGGAGAATCCCTCCATGACCGAAGCCGCCCACTATCTTTCTGCGCCCTCCGCACCGCCTGATTCCAGCCCCGCTCTCGAAAACAACGCTGTCGCTCACTGTTGCGAAGTGTGGGAATTCACCCGCCGTCAGGCTCTGAACGCGGGCAATAGTACCGTCCTCGCCAGGGTTGC
>Ga0206794_1065_pt1 | contig 29045 bp, 18 predicted proteins | sample Alteio_BWOrgCont_70_FD_152877 | JGI IMG/M metagenome (GOLD analysis project Ga0206794, IMG submission 152877) | Enriched cells from forest soil in Barre Woods Harvard Forest LTER site, Petersham, Massachusetts, United States -... | ecosystem: Environmental > Terrestrial > Soil > Temperate forest >...
CTTAAACCTATCTTAGGGTCGAGCCATACATTTTTTTCGGTGTATCGTGACGATGATGTTGCGGCTATTAATGAGCGAGAGATATCATTGATGCTGGCCCCAAGTTCCGCCGCGCGTACCCTGTCGATATTTATATTGATAGCAGGATATTTAAACGACTGCCCTATCTGCACATCGCGCAGGTAATCTATTTTTTTTAATTTATCCAGCACCTTAAAGGCCCATTGCACATTTTGCGCTTTGTTTTTGCCCGATATTGCAACCTCAACAGGCGTTGGCGAACCCTGGCTTAAAATTTTATCGGTGAGCTCTATCGGTTCAAATGAAAGCTGTACCGAAGGCTGTTCTTTTTTCATTTCATGGCGGAAACGCTCTTTCAGCTCATCAAGGTTTACTTCGTAACCCTCCCTTAAATTAACCTGCAATACCGCTTCCTGCGGCCCGGCCATAAATAAATAAATGGGGCTGGTTGAAAACTGGCCCGGATGCTGGCCCACCATTGCCGAAGTAACTTCGATGTTTTGTTTGCCGCCCACCAGGCCGGCAAGGATATGCGTAGCATTAATGGTTATCAATTCGGTGCGCTCCATACGCGTGCCGTCGGGAGCGCGCAGCCTTACCTGGAAAGTACCTCCATTAACTTTTGGCAGCACATCGCGCCCGATCATATTAAACATCAAAAAAGCAGACCCTAATGCCGTAACGGCATAAAATAATACAAACCATTTGCGGTTAGGCATCATCCAATCCATCAGGCCCAAAAAGCGCAGCCTGAACTTGTCGAACCGGCTTAGTTTTTTTCCTTTACTTTCTGTGGCATTTTTTATGGCCAACTCCTTTTGTTCCCAAGCAGTGCCTTCATCTTCCAAAGCAAAACCATCGGAATGGCTTTTGTCCTCGTGCTCATTTTTCATTACCCAGTTGGCCATCACCGGCACAAATGTTTGGGCCAGCAGGTACGAGGTGATCATAGAAAAACCTATAGCCAGCGCAAGCGGCAAAAATAATGCGCCGGGTATCCCCTTCATCGTAAAGGCCGGCGCGAACACCGCAAGGATACAAAACAGGATCAGCAATTTCGGGAAAGCTATTTCTTTACAGGCATCCCAGATAGCCAGCGCTTTTGGTTTGCCCATATCAAAATGCTGGTGAATATTCTCTATCGTAACTGTCGATTCATCCACCAGGATACCAATTGCCAGCGAAAGGCCGCTCAGTGTCATGATATTGATGGTTTGATTAAAGAGTGACAGGAAAAATATCCCGGATATAATACAGGTTGGGATAGTTAAAATAACGATAAGTGCACCCCGCCTGTCGCCCAAAAACAGGAGTACCATTAACCCAGTAAGTATCGCCCCAATGGCGCCCTCTTCCGCCAAACTCTTCACCGCGTTGATAACATATACCGATTGGTCAAATACGTACGACAACTTTACATCCTCGGGCAGCAGCGCCTGGAAGCGGGGGATGGCTTTCTTCAAACTCTGCACAACTTCCCATGTGGAAGCAGCAGCAGATTTGGTGATAGGCAGGTAAACCGAGCGTTTGCCATTTACCAGCGCATAACTGGTTGTAATATCTGCGCCGTCCTCAACCTTAGCAACATCGTGTAAAAACACGGTTTGTACGCCATTTTTATATAATGGGATGTCGCCAAAGTCTTTTATAGCTGTAATGGTAGTATTTGTTGGCGCCAGGTAGTTATAATCACCGATACGAACGTTCCCGGCAGGTGTATTCTGGTTATTGTCGCGTAAGGCTGCAACGATCTGATCGGGTGTTAAGTTATGAGAGCGCAATAATTCGGGGTCAACCTTTATTACAACTGTACGTGTATTCCCTCCAAAAGGCGCCGGAGAAACCAGGCCCGGAACAGACGTGAACGATGAACGTATATAAACGTTAGCCAAATCGAGCAATTCGTTATTAGTTCGGGTTGGGCTGGTAAGTACCAGCTGCCCAACCGGCAATGTCGATGCGTCGAAACGTAAAATAAACGGCGGCTGCGAGCCGGGCGGGAATGAAGCCTGCGCCCGGTTGGTATAGGCCGTCACCTCCGCGGCGGCCTGTGCCATATTGGTCCCTTCGTAAAAAGTAAGCTTTATGAGTGTTAAGCCGGTAATGTTGCGTGTCTCGATACTTTTTACACCCGACACATATAACAATAACCCTACATATTGTTTACCAAAATAGGCTTCCATCTGGTCGGGGGTATAACCGCCGTAAGGGTGTGATATGTAGATAACAGGCAGGTTAAGATCAGGGAAAATATCTATCTTAATACTCCGCACGGCATTTATACCAAAGAAAAATAATCCGGCTACTATAACCAGTATGGTGATCGGCCTTTGAAGTGCCCCTTTTATCAATCCCATTATATACCTCTAAAAGTTATTTATAAATATCCCAAAATCGCCGGTTGCGGCAGCTTTAAACAGTAGCGCCTGCCAAACATTATTCGACGTTATATATTTGTCGATCTCGGCAGTATTTAGCGCAAACAGGGCCTGCGTAAAATCAACGATGTTAGCCAGCCCGTTTTTATAAAGCGCAAATTTCTGGTTATAGGCATCTGTCGCGGCCTTTACTTCTTCGGGCACCTCGTGATAATTTTTTAAAGCGTTACTTATCCTTGTTTCTGCAAGTATCAGCTGATCATTCAATTGCTGGTGGACCAGGTCGTAATCATCTTTATATTGTGCCGAGGTAAATTTCTGCGCCTGCACCTGGTAATGCACCCTGAACGGGTTAGTAATATTCCAGGTCATTCCTACGCCAAATAAATAATTATAACGGGTAGGATCAGCGCCGGCGCCGTAACTACTGTTGTAATCGCCCGGATTTGATCCATAATCTCCATTAAAACCTGATCCCTTGCCCTGGTAAACGCCAAACAGCGTAAACGTTGGGTAACTGAAGGTATTTAAATATTTCGCCTCTTCGTTACTCACATTTATACGGTTTTGGTAAAACTGCAATATGGGGTGACTGTCAAAGTTTACGGTTGGCTGTTGATCAGTATTGGCAGGCGCTTTGGTTACAAAAACGGTATCGAGAATAAAATCAGTTGGGGGCGGGACGCCAAGATACTGCGCAAGCAGGTTGCTCTGCTCCTGCTCGGTTTCCTGCGCATTGGTTAGCGCGATCCTGGCATTAGATACCTGGGCATTTGCCTGCGATGAATCGACGCCGGCATTCAATCCGTTCTTTACGCGGGCAATCACAACCTTTTGCAGATCGATTGCCCGGTTAAGGTTATCCTGCTGCGCCTTGCTTAGCTGTTGCGCTGCAAGTAAATTTAAGTACGTGCCTGCTACCCGCACCTGGTGCTGAAACTGCTCCTGCGCCAGGTCGGTTTCATTAAGATTTACAGCTGACTTTTGAACTTTTACCTTTTCCACGGCCCTGCCGAACGCGAAAAAATCCCAGCTCACATTGCTCAGGTATAGTGAACCAAAAGCCGCGTTCCAGTTTTGTTTTGCAAATATTGGCCCTGATGATGCTACGCCTAATCCGTTCAATCCGTAAAGCGGACCGTATTGCGAATTAACCGTCCCATAATCCTGTTGCGCTGAAACGCTTACATTGGGAAGTTGTTCTGTTTTTGTTTCGGTCAAAAATGCCTTCGAAGCGTTTAGCTGGTTTGTTTTGGATTTGATAGTACCGTAATTAGCAAGCGCGATCTGCTCCGCCTCTTTCAAACCTAATACCTTTTGCTGGCTTTGGGCAGGCAAGGCGAACAAAATATTTAAGCAAATCAAAAAGATATATAAATAATTTCTTTTCAACATATAGTAATATTACTAAAGATGCGCAAAATTAAAATCATACCGTGTATAAATGACACAATATAGGTATTATCACTGTTACGAAAAAAATATTGCATTTATATGAACAAAGGTATCGTCTGGTTGTAATTCAACGTTTCGCTTCGATATCAAACGTTCCTATGGAACGTGAAAACGATTTTTGTGTTTTTCTACCGACCAAACGTCCCTACGGGACGAGCAGTGCAGTTTTCGTCCCATAGGGACGGTTGGTAGCAAATCAATCCCACATTGAGCGTTCCATAGGAACGCCTCGTGATTATCCGACAGTTTGAATTATATCCCAGGGCATAGACTGCGAGTTCGTGTAGGATAAATTTATTTATATTTGAATAAAACTTTCGATCATGACGAAGAAGGCTATCATACAAAAAACAATAGAGACGCTGAATATGCTTCCTGAAGAAGAGTTGAGTTTAGTAGCCGATTTCGCAGAATACCTTCTTAAAAAAGATGAGCAACATACGAAACAAAACCGGCTTGAAAGCCTAATAGAACAATCACAAGCCTATTATTTTTTGCATGGCGATGAAGACATTTATACAGCAGACGATATTAAAGAAAAATATTAATGCTCAAAAGATGGTTTATAACAGTTAATTTTATTTGCAGCAGCGCTCCTCTATTCGCCCAATCTCCGCAAAAGCCTTTCCCCCAGCTTGTAAAATATTTTCCCGGCACCATTAAACCCAATCATATTTCACAAACCCAGCTGGATAATGCCGTTGAAAGTTTTTATACCCAATGGAAAAAACGGTTCATCAAAAATGTCCCAGGCAAACCGGAAAGTTATGTTTGGTTTGAGGGCGCAGGTAAAAAACAGTGTGTATCAGAAGGACAGGGCTATGGCATGATCATTACCGCGCTGATGGCGGGGTATGATGCATCTGCAAAAGACACTTACGATAATTTGTTTCGCTACTATAAATCCCATCCTGATAAAAGGAGCAAATATTTAATGGCCTGGGCGCAATATACCAATGGCAAAAGCTCGGACGCGACCTCGGCGACTGATGGCGATATGGATATTGCTTACTCCCTGTTGCTGGCCGATAAACAATGGGGGAGCAAAGGCCTGGTAAATTACCTGCAGGCAGGGAAGGATATGATCGCAGATATTATGGAACTTGATATCAACCACAAAACCTGGTCAGTTTTATTGTGCGATGGGATCGAAGCGGAAAGCAAGGATTATTTCGATATGCGGTCGTCCGATTTTATGCCTGCTCATTTTAAGGCATTTTATGATGCTACATACGACCTTAGATGGAATAAAGTAATTGATGCCAATTATAAACTTTTTAGTACCCTACAAGATAATTTTAGTCCTGATGCCGGGCTTGTGCCTGATTTTATTGTCGATATCAATAAGAAAGCCAAACCTGCGCCACCGCATTTTCTCGAGTCGAAATACGATGGGTATTATAATTATAATGCCTGCCGGGTCCCCTGGCGTATTGCAACTGATTATTTGCTTACAGGTGATAAGCGGTCAAAAACTATTGCCGACAAAATAAACCGCTGGATACAGGAAACCACCAATAACGATACTTATAATCTTGCGGCCGGTTACACTTTAGCCGGCACTGATATAAAAGGGCGAAATTTTGAAGCACTAAGCTTTATTGCCCCCTTTGCCGTATCAGCCATGGTTGATCAAAAAAACCAGGTATGGTTAAATAAGGTTTGGGATTATTTGACCGCATTCAAGCTGAAAGATTTTGATTATTATGATAATACGATCAAGCTGCTGGATATGATCATTGTATCGGGGAATTATTGGGAGCCGGTTCAATAGTTTTTTTGTTTGATGATAACATATACACATCTGGGCATTGGGCAATATTTTGGCTAAAGCCTCTACTCCTTTGTATTGGAACCGTCCGCTAAAGCGGACGGCAATGAATTGATATATTGCCTTTACAGTCATTGCCGTTGGCTTCAGCCAACGGATAAGAAACAATTAACAAAAGGGCTTTAGCCAAATTCCGAAAGCAGGTCAATAGCAGTATAAGTTCGTTTAAAAAACTTAAGTTTGTTAGTCTTTAAATAAATGCGATGACTATAATCACTATTAAGATACCGGATGACAAAGCCCCTGACGTATCCATGTTTGTAAAAAATATAGGCGGCGAGGTTATTTTAAATAACGAACAAACTGATGACGAAAATAATGAGGTGACACATGAGTCCTATTTTGGCGAAAACATAAAGAGGGTTATAAAGGCGTTTAAGAAATAAGATCAATCATCCTTTTCGCCGCATCTTCGCCGCTTGTTAATGCGGCTTCGACGGTACCCATAGCCGGGCCGTCATATAAATACTCGCCCGCAAAAAAAATGGTGTTGCTAACAGGCGTCTTTAAAACTTCCCTGCTCGCCGGGGCCTCCATAGTATCATAGGCATAGGAGCCGCGCGTAAAAGGTTCGCTCGTCCAGTTAATAATATAATGAGCTACCAGTTTATCCCTTAATTCTTCGGGATCACGTTTAAATATATTGCTTAATGCTTGCAGCGACCGCCGCAATATTTCATCGGCCGGCATATCTTTTTTCTCCATGGCCGGCGGCCCGCCTAACCATCCCGTAAGTACGGAGCTGTGTTTGGGCGCCTGCGTCCACCATGTTGGTATCTCCTCCCCTGATAACAGGAAACCCATGTTTTTTAAACTTTTGCCCGCCAATGCCGTAGTTAATTCATCTTCCCAAAAGGGTTCGTCAAACTCCAGCAGTATTTTTATGATGGCCCCGAAACCCATCAATTTTATGGCATCTTTATATTCGGGAATTGGAGGATGAAAGGTTATTGCCCCTTTTGCCCGATCATCAGCCTGTAAAACCCCCAACGGCATGGCTATAAGAATTTGCCCGGCCTCGTAAACCGTCCCCTCACGTGTAATTGCTTTTACATTTCCCGGCTGCCAGTAAATATCTTTTACGACCGAACTAAGATGTATTAAACCTCCTGCTTTTGCAAAGTCATCTTCCAGGCAATCCATCATCGCGCCATAGCCCCCTTTTATACGGTATTGTGAATCATCGTCTTCAGAGGTCCATTCCCTTCTTAAAGCAAAGGCGCTTGCCCTTTGCGTCTCGGCTGTATCATAACCATGTGCGAACCGGCGCACAGCCTTTTTCAGATCATAGTATTCATCTCCCGGAAATTCCGTTTGCAAAAATTCTTCAATACTGGTATCGTTTTCCAATTTTTCGAGCCTGGCCATCAGTAAAAACCAGTCGGGCATAAAGCCGCCATCATTACCAAATTGCCCGTTTTTATACTGCCACATTTCGCCCATCGCCGCATAGTAAGGGATACCGGCTTCATTTAATAATTTCAGGGTAATGGGCAGGTCGCCATGCACAAATTCGGCGCCCAGTTCCACAGCTTTAAAACGAGGATCGCTGTCTAAGGTGTAAATCCGGCCGCCGCACCTATCGCGGGCTTCAAGTACTGTAACTTTTTTTCCGGCCTTTGCCAAAGAACAGGCGGCCATCAGGCCTGCCGCCCCGGCGCCAATAATTAAAACATCAGCTTTATTCATAAAATGAAAGCATACAAGTTAGCAAGAATAAAAGGGAGAAGCAAAAGTGTGGGGATTTAAAGCCTGTATAGGGAATGTATTCGAAAGGTCTATACCAAACGCGAGGAATCTAATTTTTATCAAATGTCGATTTTCTCCATGCATCCAATATTAAATCCCCTTTTGCCTTATTTGCATAAACTATTACTACCGTAAACTCTTTTTCATCGAAGAGTTTGCTATATACATACATATTTAACGCTATTTTATTATTGATTGAAAGTTGCAACCTAAATCGTTGGAATGTCAAACCGTCGATGATTTCGTTAGAAAGTGTAGTATCTATTACAGCATTACCAAAAAGTAACTTTTTATAAGTGCCATAAATGTAATTATCGTCATACGCGCAATGTGATAGAAAATCTCCGTCCGTTTTCGGATCGAATCGTTGTTGGTTCGCTTCAAAATAATTGAATATTGTGCTTTTATAGGCACAAATTCTTTTTGCTACCTCTTCCATCTTCGAATTAGTGCTTTTCTCCCAATCACTTACGCCCTGTTTTTGTAGCGCCGTGTATTGTTCTGCGCTTACAGTATCAAAACCGGCGGGAACTAAAATTCTCCATTTGAATTCGTTGCTATAAAATTCCTTTTTGGTGGCTGTGTCCTGGTTGGATATTGTGTTTTGCCCCTCGCAGAATTGCACTATCATTAAGACAATAAGAAGCAATGGCAAAATACTCTTCATCCTTTTAGTTTATATGTACGATAAATATTTAGTGATAATTTAATAATGGTAATTTTTTATATCTATGACCCATATTTAAGCGCAATTAAATTCCCTAATCCCTGCGCGGTCCTTATCAAATTTTCGCGGGTATTTTTCATGGCGGTTGCCATATCGGCAGGTTCGTTATTTATTGAGACCAGGGTATCGAAATAATCCTGGAGGTCATCATCCTGTGCCAGTGGAATTTTTCCGGCTATGCCTATTACCGGGATCCGCTGGTCTTTTGCCCTGAGTGCAACGCCATAAGGGCCTTTGCCTTGCAGCGTTTGCCGGTCGATACTTCCCTCGCCGGTAATTAGCAGGTCGCTTCCTTCTAAAGCTTCATCAAAATTTGTCAGGGATAAAAAGTAGTCGGTACCGTTAACCATTTTTGCATCTAACCATACGTGTAAACCAGCCGCCGCCCCGCCGGCAGCGCCGCTGTGTTTGATGGCAGCCATGTTAATTCCTGATTTTACGTGTGATATCGCTGCAAAATTCTTTAAAAAATCATCCAGTATATTCACTGCTTTAGGGGTAGCGCCTTTTTGAGGGCCAAAAACATACGCAGCCCCATGCGGCCCGAGCAGCTTGTTATCAACATCACAAAGTATAACCAGCTCGCAGTTATAAACACGCTTATCGAGTGCAGAAATATCAACTTTAGCCATATTGATCAAATCGCCGGGTATGGCCCGCAAACTGTGACCCTGTGCATTCGAAAAGGACACGCCGAGCGCGCTTAATATACCGCAGCCGCCATCGACCGTAGCAGAGCCGCCCATTGCAATAATGATCTTGCTGACACCCTCATCCAGCGCAAACTTTATAAGTTCCCCTGTTCCGTACGATGAAGCCAGCAGGGGATCCAGTTCGTCCTTTTTTAATAACCTTAGACCAGATGCATCGGCCATTTCGATCACAGCGGTTTTACCATCATCTATTAACCCGAATGAAGCCCTTATGATCCTTCCAAAAGGATCATGAACTTCCTTCCATTTTACCACGCCTTCACAAGTTTCGATGATCAGGCTGCCTGTACCATCTCCCCCGTCGGCTATGGGGAAACAGGTGGTAGTACAATCCAACCGGCTCAATTTTAAACCTTGCTCAATAGCTGCGGCAACCTGGGTTGCGCCGAGGCTGTTTTTAAATGCGTTAGGGGCGATGAGGATATGCATTTTGGATTTCGGATTTACGATTTCGGATTTATTTAGTTTGGATTTTTAATTTTGGATTTATTTGATTTCGGAAGTCGAAATGCCGATTGCGGAATGTTTCGATTCCAAGCAATAAATATAGTTTTTTTATAATCTATAACAACTTTGATAAAATATAAACCATCGTTATCGTAGTAAGCCCCATTAACAGGGTGGCTATTGAATATACCTTTAACATGGTTTTCATTTCGAGGCCGGAAAATTTTGCGATCACCCAAAAATAGGCATCGTTGGCATGCGAGATGATCATAGAGCCCCCGCCCATTGCCAATACACAAAGTAATTTACCGTTTTCGCTATTTAACCCAAGGGCGGGCAACAGGGGTAACACAATAGATGCGGCGGTTATGATAGCAACAGTTGACGAACCCTGGGCGGTTTTTAATACCGAGGTCAATAAAAATGGAAAAAATATCCCCATGCTGCCCAACGCCAGCGAGTGACTAAAGTGATCGCCTATTTTTGCGGCGGTTAAAATTGCGCCAAATGCGCCACCCATGCCTATTATTACCAATATCCCACCTGCTTTTTCGGTAGCTTCCTGTAAAAGCCTGCTAATTTCGCTTTTTTTCCATGAGCGCTTGCAATTAAACGCCAGTAATACGCCGATCAGCAATGCGATAACGGGATCGCCTAATGCAAATAATATGGAGAAAGCACCGTGATAGACTGTTGTACCGGTTGTTAAAAATGATTTAAGCCCTATCAAAACTATGGGGACGATTACCGGAAGACAGGCCTGCAATAACGAGGGAAGGCTGCCGGTATCGCTTACAGCAATTTCATCGTCTGTTACTTTATCAGCAGTGTTTTTGCCTGCATACCTTGCCCATAAGTAACCGACGATCATCGCCGGGATGGCCACAACCATGCCGATTAATATCAGCTTACCAAAATCAACCCCGATGGTAACGGCGGCTGCCGTCGCGCCGGGATGAGGCGGTACCAGGCAATGAACAGATAATAAACCGGTGGCGAGCGAAACAGACATAATGGCTATCGGGATGCCTGTGCGTTTTGCCATCGACTTGTTCAGGCCGCTTAATACAATAAAACCCGAATCGCAAAATATAGGCAGGCCAACGATGAAGCCGGTTATGCTCATGGCTAGTGGCGCATGTTTATCGCCAAGTTTTTTTATGAGGAAAGTTGCCATTACCGTTGTACTGCCTGTATATTCAAGCAATAATCCCAGGGCTGTTCCCAACACAATGATCAGTCCTAATGATTTCATTATATTGCCGAACCCGTCCTTTGTTACCGAAATAACCCTGCTCAATGGCAAGCCGATACCCATGCCCACCAGCAAACAAGCAAAAAATAAAGCGAAGAAAGCCGGGACCTTATATTTGGTGGTCAGCAGCACAATGAGGGCAATGCCGGCGACGAGGAAAGCAATTATGTATGGGAAGGAATGGGCCATTTAAACGATTATTGAGTTAGAATTATTTGTTGTCATTAAAGTATTAAATTAACGTGAGTGAGTAGCGATTAAAAAAGTTAAAGAGGCCGATTTTAAAGCCTGGCCAGTGCGGTTCCCCTCTTGAGAGGGGTGGAGGGGAGTCAGCTTAATTATCATATTTTCAATTAGTTATCTACTTTATTATTTAAAATACCCAATGGCTGAACATGCTAACTTAAAGCCAACCCTTTATCCCGCCCCTATGCTTTGCGGGTGCACCGGGGCAGCCCATGAAGGGACGCCTTTAACTTTTAGCTTCCGTTTATAAAGCCTACCATTGCAAACTACAAACAAGGTATCAAAATCCGTCCCACCAAAACACAGACCTGTTATCAACCCGTTTGGTAATTGTAAAATGGCGCGTACCCGGCCATTCTGATCACAAACCTGTATGCCTGCGTTGGTAGCGGCATACAAATTTCCCTGGTTATCCATGGCTATATCAAATACCCGGCTATAGCCGTAATTATCTGTTTGGTGTAACCAGTACCATCTCTGTTTGTATTTCAGCAAGCCATCAGTTTGAATAACATAGCTGTAGATCCAGTTGGTATTGTCTTCCGCAACAAATAATTGGCTGCGGTCGGGCGAAATGGTTATCGCGGAAGCAAAACGTAAGCCGGCATCAACATCGGTTGTTCCGCCATCGGGCTTAACCAGCAATACCTTTCCGGGATCATCCTGCGTTAAAGCCGGTTGTGTAATATAGATACCAAGGTTGGTGACCACCAGCTTTTTGCCCAGTATATTTTTTGAGATCACACCTTGCTTGCCGCTCGCCGTGATGATCAATAACCCAACCCCGCTTTGCCCGATCAAATTCATTGTCCCATTTATATCACAGGCGATAGCGCCGCTTTTAGTTTTTGCGAGCTGGCTGACCTTACCATTTATATCAATTTTGCTGATCCATCCGGCGCTATCCTGCATCACAACTTCACCCCCTGGCCCCGAAGTGATAGAGGCCGCTTGTTTTATATCATCATTAACGGGTTGCCATGTTTCGCCATCCGGCAAAATGGCGGTAAGCATATCGTTGTTGGTTTTGCCGTTCTGTACTTTTTGGGGCCATCCTTTCCAAAGCCAGCGCATTACATCAGGGAAAATGGCGTCGGCCTGTTTGCCGTCATGCCCGCCGTTTCCCCAGGAATGCGCCACTTCGTAGCCGGAAAAGCTTAACGCGGCTTCCATGGCCAGGTTAGATGTGTACCAGTTGGCAAATAAGGGGTTCCAGGCATCATTGGAACCGTCCTGCAAAAATATCCTGATGGGCTTTGGCTCTGTTTTGCGGATCAGTACGGGATATTGGTCACCGCCGCGCATACCCACATAGGTGCCTATAGCGCTGAATACCCGGCTAAATACATCCGGCCTTTGCCAGGCCGCCGTAAAACCACAAATGGCGCCGCTGCTGGCCCCGGCAATGGCATGGTCATTCGCATCATTCGATATCCTGATCGCGCGGCCATCCGATGTTTTTTTCGTTTCCACATCGGGCAAAAGCTCATTTAATAAAAAGTTCACGAAGTCGTTATTCATACTGTCAAACTCGTGACTCCTGTTATACCGCACAGCCTCTGTATCATTTTTCATTACCGCGCCCGAGCCAATAAAAACACCAATGGTAACCGGCATTTCGCCTTTATTGATGAGGTAATCAAAAACCATGGGGGCGCTGAATTGTATCCCATCCATGTCCACATACAAACATGCCGGCTTACCTGGGTTATATTGGGCAGGTACATAAACCCAATAGGTCCGTTTGGTACCCGGATAAATTGTTGATGCATTAAAATCAAATTTCAACACCTCTCCTTTCGGGATCTCAGGGTGCGGGTGTTTAGCAGGGTCGGCAGGATAGCTTAGGCCGGGAATATCCTGCGCCTGGCAGATATTGCACAGTAAAAAAATAGCAAGGAGAACTAATATTGCTCGTTTCATAATTTGGTTTGAAGGATAGGCCGGTTTATTATTTATGTATAAAAATATACAAGTTTATTAGAAGGACTGAAATTAAACAATAATCAAAAAAAACGGTCATAACTGTGAATTAAAATTAATTACGAACTGTGCATACGTTAAGGTACAACAACAATGGAACAGCGAATACGTACAATAAATAAAATGAAACAAAAAGCAGCAATAGTGTTATCGGGGGGAGGCGCCAGGGGAATAGCCCATATTGGTGTCATCGAGGAGCTGGTGAAAAAGGGGTTTGAAATAACTTCCGTTTCGGGCACATCAATGGGCGCGGTTGTCGGCGGGGTTTATGCGCTGGGAAAAATGGAGGCATATAAAGAATGGCTCTATTCGCTTGATAAAATAAAGCTATTCAGCCTGGTTGATTTCTCTTTCAGCGCACAGGGATTGGTTAAAGGGGACAAACTGCTCAATACCATCAAAACGTTTATCCCCGATGCCAATATTGAAGATCTAAGCATACCATACGCAGCCGTGGCTGCTGATATTATCAATAAAAAGGAAGTTGTTTTTACAAAAGGGAGTATTTTTGATGCCATAAGGGCATCGATGGCTATCCCAACAGTCTTCACTCCGGTAAAAACTATAGACGGCCTGCTCGTTGATGGAGGCATCATCAATAATATGCCCATTAATCATGTAAAAAGGATGCCGAACGACATACTGATCGCCGTAAACGTAAATGCCGATATACCGGTAGATAAGCCGGTTATTGAAAAAATTGAAACTGCGGCCGAACAATCGATCTACCAGAAAAAGATCAAAGATTTTTATAACCAACTGCATATCCTGTCCCCTTCAAACGGCGAAGAAAAACTTGGCTACTTCAACCTGATCAATAAAGCCCTTAGCTTAATGGCTTACCAGATGACACAAATGTCGCTCGAAAAGTATTCGCCGGATATCATTGTGAACATTTCGCGGCACTCCTGCGGTACGTTTGATTTTTATAAAGCTGAGGAACTGGTAGAAATTGGCAGGCATGCGGCTGTTAAAAGCCTTGCAGCGTATAAGCCACGCAAAAAAAAGGGCATTGGCAGTGTTATGTCCCAATTTCATCTTTTTAAGTAACCGATTTGTTTGCAACGACGCGGGGACGAGGCAATTAGTATAAAAAACAAAAGCCCCGGTAAAAACCGGGGCCCTGCTAACGTGATTGTTTAGATTAATAGGTATTTTTATTTTGCGGTGCAATTCGTTTAACCGGCAGGGGATAAAAAATCTTTTATATATTTCGGCATCTTTGGTATACAAGCTGCGGATGATGTTAAACATACGTAACTTATGCCAGTAAATCTACATAACTAAAGTTAAGGGTACGTTGTACTAATTTATCTTTTTGTTATATTATTTTGAATTGATTATTAAACTATGTAGTTATTTTAGATAATTTAGCCCGAAGTAGCAGTGCATTAACCAATTAATAAAATTTCAAGTTTTATATTTAGAAAAATAGTGCTTTTTAAAACTTTTAAAGTTTAAATTAGTATAAAGGTATAAACCATTGTGCCGTTTTTGAAAGCGGTATCAAAGTCCTTACAACCAACTATAATTATATGCAATTTCAACAAGTTAAGACATTTATTTTAGATAAACTAACAAGGGAATTGCCTAAGCATTTATCTTATCATAATATCGCGCACGTGATGGATGTTTACCAGGCTGCTGAAAATATAGGAACCCTGGAGCATATCAGCGAGTATGATATGCAATTGCTGCTTACAGCAGCGCTGTTTCACGATGCCGGTTTTACGCGCGGGGCCAATAAACACGAAGAAGAATCGTGCCGGATAGCAAACCAATATTTGCCGGATTACGGTTACACCCCCGATGAAATTGAAAAAATTGATGGAATAATAATGGCAACAAAAATACCGCAGCTGCCGAAGAACCACCTCGAACAAATCATTTGCGATGCCGACCTTGATTACCTGGGCAGGGATGATTTTTCGCCGATCAGTGATGGTTTGTATAAGGAATTTACTGAAGCGGGCATTGTAAAAAATGAAAATGACTGGAACAAACTACAGGTATCCTTTTTCAACAGCCATAATTATTTTACCAAATCCGCCCTAAAATTACGCGACAAAAAAAAACAGGAGCACCTGCAGCTGATAAAGGCAAAAATCAACTAGTGTCGTTTCACCCATAGGACAATCCTAAGTCGAGAAAAAACAAAATTCAACCTGGTCTTGCCGCAAATACCTTCTTCCCGGCAACCTATTTCATAGGTTAAAAACACCCCCCTGTCTACGTTTTACCGGAAACCATCTATTACATTTTTTTAGGTAAGTCCCATTGCATTTCTTTAGGCTGTAATACTACCGGGGAAGGACTGTACTGCACTAAAAATGCTGTAAAATTTATCAGAACTTGTTGCAGACTGGTGACTAAAAACCGCCAAAACAGCTTTATAACACGAATTTTACATGAATTGCCAATTTAATATCACAAATGTTACAGCCTGCAGACAACTAATACAGGGGTAGCACAGTACTTTGTAAGTGTAGAATAGCACCCGTATTTTTCAGCGTACTATCAAACCCTACCGGATTAAATATAAAATTTTTGAACATCTGCCTATGTTAAAAAAGAGACTGGTACGGTTAGCAATATTTTTAGTACCCCTGTTTTTCATTTTTTCACAATGCCTCAACTTTAAAAAACCGGAAGACCCCCGGGGGAGCGCTTATGCCGGTTCGGCGACGTGTGTAAGCTGTCATAAAAATATTTACAGCTCCTATTTGCACACAGCACATTTTATGGCTTCCCAGCCCGCAGCTGTTCATACCGTTCAGGGCAGTTTCACTAAAGGGGCGAATGAATTTGTATTTAATCCCAATATGAAAGTGGTGATGGATAAACGCGATACCGGCCTTTACCAAACAGCCTATGAAAATGGCAAAAAAGGGCAATCACAGCGTTTCGATATTGCATTTGGCGGAATAAAAGGGCAAACCTATGCCTATTGGCTGACGAACGAATTATTCCAATTACCAATATCGTACACCGACGATAACCACAGCTGGATAAACAGCCCTGGATACGCCCCTGACAGGATCGCGTTTGAACGAATGATAGGCACACAATGCCTGGATTGCCATGCGTCCTACGTCAAACAGGAGCCTGCCGATCTGCCCGGCTATTACGGCGGCGGGGAAGGGTTTGAAAAAACATCGCTGGTTTACAGTATTGATTGCGAAAGGTGCCACGGCCCGGCTGCGGCGCACGTTAAGTTCCAAACGGATAACCCCGGCGAAAAAGCGGCAAAGTATATTACAACCTATAAATCGTTAACAAGGGCCCAAAAAGTAAATATGTGCGCTATATGCCATTCGGGTGCAAACAATCACATGCTGAGGCCCGCCTTTGGCTTTAAACCAGGCGACACGATAACAAATTATATGCAACTGCATTTTTCAAACACCCCGGTTAATTATAAAGCTATCGATGTTCATGGCAACCAGGTTGGCTTACTTGAAAGCAGTAAGTGTTTTATTGGCAGCAACCTGACCTGCTCAACCTGTCATGATACGCATGTGAACGACCGGGATAAAGTAATGTTATATGCTTCGCGCTGTATGACCTGCCATAATAAGGATACCCACAATGAATGCAAGCTAACAAATCAATTAAGCGCTGCTATATTAACCAATAATTGTATATCATGCCACATGCCGGCATTTTCTTCCAAAATTATAATAGCAGGGCGATCCGGCGCCCTCATCCATACCCATCACATTGCTATATACCCTGAAGAGACACAAAAGGTGCTTGCGATGGTGAAGAAGTGAGGGGGGTAGTTGATTGAGTTGATTGAGTTGATTGAGTGAGTGGTTGATTAAGTTGATCAGGGATTAGGCAAACCATTTTTCACCAACGATTCTCATAACTTAATCCAACTCGATCAACTTAATCCGCTTTAGCAACTATTCACTTTCTAAAATTATTTTCCAGCACTATAAATGGCAAAGTTTTATCCCAAAATGGTTTAAAGCCAGGCTGGAACGAAAAACCGCTGCCGTAATTGCCGAGTATTACATCAAGCTTGCCATCATTATTATAATCGCCGACCTCCATGGACATCCAGCGGCCATATTTACTTACGGGGATGGCGTGCGGTTTATAATTAAAGGGGCTAAGCTCTTCAAAATAAACCAGGCTTTCTGCGGGGTCATTCTGCATATCTGCAAAAAACGCACTGGTTATAATATCCAGATGGCCATCCCCTTTAAAATCGGCAGCTATTGCTTTTGTACAACCATTTATAGGGTAAAACCACTGCTGCTTAAAGTCCCAGTTGCCCATATTTTTAAAGATATACAAGCCATGATAAGGTTTTAAAATACGTGAATCGTGAAAATTATAACCAGCCGTATAGATCAGGTCTGGTTTTCCATCATGGTCAATATCGGCCAGCTGAAAACTGGTCGACCCGTAAACCGGCGGGAAACGCAGCAGATTTTTTGATGTGAAGCCTCCGTTATGATCGTTCAGATACATCCATAGACCTTCATCGCCGCTGCCAAACAAAACCATTACATCCGGCCATCCATCATTATTAAAATCGCCAACCACTGCCTGTACGGCCCCCGGCTGCTCTGTTATGGTTGTTTGACTGTAGGAACGGTCCTTATTTTGTTTAAATAAATACACACCGCCTTTTAAATGGCCCTGGCCCAAAATTATAAGATCTGTTAACCCATCTTTATTAAAATCCCCCTCAACCGTTTGCACAGGCCTGGCAAGGTCGTCAGCGATGGTCATTTGATTAGTTTTATTATCTTTTGAATCCAAATTAAACTGCAACACTTTTCCGTTTGGAAAATCAACAGACTCGAGCTGGCCAATACATGATATTAAAGCCTGGTTAACCCCCGAAGCATTCTTTTCAAAAACAGCGTTCACGGCTGTTGAGGGCAAAGCCGTTTCCAGGCCCCTTTTCAAATTGTTATCCCACGCTGTTAATTTATCAGTTACAGCATCAGAAGTGTATATTTTATGGGTGTTTGGGTCAACGGCTGCCATCGTCGTGAAGCAGGGATATTGCCCGTGAGCAGGTGTTTTTAGTGTAAATCCGGCCCAGTCGTTTACCAAAGGCGCTGGCTTTTTTGCCGGAAGCAGTGTGTCGGGAGCTAATTTATGATAATAAGAAACGATAGTTTGCCACTCCGCCAATGTCAATCCTGCAGTATCTTTTTCACCTTTAAAATAGCCACCAAGATAGGCCGAAACCTGGAAGTAATGCGCCATCGCAGGTAACGTATGGTGTTGCCACACACCTTTAACAAGTGTATTAACCGGCACCAATGCATGGCATTTAGTGCAATTTATCTGAACAAGATTTTTGCCATCGGCTATAGTATCCCCGGTTAGCGTATAGGTTGTACTGCTTTTATTGCTGCAACCATTCATCAACGTGCCTGTTGATAATAAAGTAATTAATAAAAGGGTGTAGAATGTAAATTTATAGGTGTTTCTGAGGTCCATGTTGATCTGCAATTGTTTAGTTTGTTAGTTTTAATTTGTTCCATATAAAGTTCCCGATCTGTTTCCCCTGGACCGCGCCGGTAAGCGAACTGTTAAGATAATGAATACCGCCATAAAACCGGCTCAATGCAGTTTCATCAGATGCCTGTATAAAGGATGTGAAATGGCGCTGCATCCCAATATATTTTAAGTCGCTGATATCCTGGAATGCAAAGTTATCGCCAAATAAATGGGTAAGCACTGTTGCCGATGCTGCGCTGATGGTTGAGTGCCCTGCAGTATACTCGGGGAACGGCGGTGTTTGTAACAACGGGAGCCAGGTGTGATCAACTTTTTCGTTGATATTTGTAACCGGCCTTGCGTAACTGTAATGATATTTTACTTCCCAGCAGGTAATAAATGAGTCGAACAAGGCAATCGACGTAAGCGCATAGGCTTCGGCGGTTTTAACCCCATCGGCATGTGTTTGCTTGCAGGCAATTGCTGTAATACCTATCCAGTGGCCGCCGGGCGTGATCTTTTTGTCGGCGAACATCAGGTGGCCGTTATGCTGTACTACAAAAGGGTTATCATCCCAAAAGGTAGCGATCTCTTTTTCTTCCTTTGTTAAGGTTTTATTTTTTGTATATACTTCCATATATTGTTTAACAAAGGCGCTGTTTTTATCTTCGCTGTATGCGGGCGGCGGCGGCGGCGGAAACTGTTTCGATGAATCTATAGCCAATACGTGCATATCACCCCAGCAAAATTCAACCCCATCCATATAGTCGGGTGGTGTCGGGCGCCATTTGGCAGGGCTTTCCTCGCCAAGATATTTGGGTTTGCCCCTGGTTTGCGGGTAATCATCAACATTGGCCCGTTTCAAGATAAATTTACCTATCTGATCGCCAAAATTAACTGAACGCGCGTAAGTTGAATCGTCAAGATTATCCTTATACATGGCATAAACTACATTTTCATACTTTTTTAAGGTGTCGACTGAAAATGTAACCTTATGCGCCACCGTAAAAAACGCCCTGGTAGCAGCCAGCGCAAAATTATATGCCTTCCCTTTTTGGGGCTCAGGCGCTTTGCCAAAGCCTTTTAGCTGCACAGCTATTGAATTGAATTTCGGATCGGCGTAACGCATCGCTTCGTACGATGCCAAAGCCGTGTAGCCATATATCCGGGCAGCTACCGGCGGTGTAAATACATCATAGATAATTACCTGCGTCAGCTGGTCTTCATTTGCGTGCAGCACAGCGGCATCACTTAACATCACAGCCTTTTGTTTAGGGGCACAACCCGCCACAATAATAACACAGGCCGCCACTACTATTTTTAAGTTTCTCATAACCATCAATAATTTAGTGAAATATTTCTTACATGCCCATAACTGTCTGTTATGGTAACCGATCCCATCGTTTTATCCACATTTAAAAACCTACCCGATTGCGACAGGAAGGATGTTCCATGGTAAAACTCCTGCTTACTGGTTTTACCGTTTTTATATTTTATAATGGCATACATATCAAGCGGCTGCAACGCAACAGTTTGCACGGGCCGTTTCAGTTCAAATATTTTCATCACATCCTTGTTTTGGCTGGCGGCCAGTAAGTAACTGCCTTTAGCGCCCCGTAATTTAACCAATGCCTTTCCATCACCCGGTATATAAAGGCCGCTTTGCTGAATGGTTAGGGGCTTAAAGCCGCCTTTTCCATCTCCTTTTAACATTAAACCATTAAATGCATCATACCTGCCCGTCGCAACTTCTGTCCCGAAATCGTTGCCGCAGAGTGCCACGTCAAGGTTCCCGTCACCATCGAAATCGTCAACCACAATGCCGTCAAGCTGGGACATCTGCGCCTCGAGCGGCAATGGGATCAAAGTGAACTTGCCATTTCCATTATTTCTTAAATAGCACGATTGCATCATGTTGGCCTTTAACCTTATCGCGCCCTGTCGCATTTCCGGTGTGATCACCGAGTCCATGGTAGCTGTCGCATAAGATTTATAATTCTGGAATTTTACCCGCATGCCGATCATTTGCTTTATAATATCGTCGCGCGTATTTACCGGGAACTCTTTCATTTCGCCGTCCTGGTCTTTCAAAAATATCGATGGAAACGCATCATAGCTGCCATTCTTGTCAAAGTCTTTGGCGGTAATATAAACCGGGTATTTATCCGTCCCTTTATAGAAAGTGTTCAATCCAACGTTGCCAACGATATAGTCTATGCGGCCATTGTGTTCAAAATCGCCGGCCGCAATAGTATTCCACCATCCAAATTTATCGCTTACGCCGGTGGCGGCGGTTACGTTTTTAAATACACCATGGTCATTTTTCAAAAAAGTCACGGGCATCCATTCACCGGTAAGTACCAGGTCGGGCCATCCATCGTTGTCAAAATCGGTAAAAACAGCATCGCAAACCAATCCAATATTTTTCAGGGCCGGCGCCACCGAGGCGGTAACATCCGTAAATTTTATGTGCCCGTCCTTACTGTCGTTACGCAGGATCATGCTCGACACGGGCTTTGGATAATTCCATGGTTCAACCCGCCCGGAAACAAAAAGGTCCAGTTTCCCGTCTTTATTATAGTCAATGGCTTTTACACACAACTTGCTGGTAAAGTTTTTTGGCAGTGCATCAACCGCTTCGGTAAAATTACCTTTGCCATCATTAATGTAAATCCTGTCTTGGTAATAAGGCGAGCCTGGTGCATTCTCATAGCCGCCGCTGGCCACATACAAATCAAGTTTACCATCCCCATTGGCATCAAACAGTAACATCCCCTGGTCTTTAAAGTGCTGAAAAGCATTCGTCGCCCCTTTTGGCAGCAGGTCGCGCTGTATAAACTTCCCGTCGGGCTGCTGCAAAAGCAATTGCGCCGGAAATTTGGAAGTGCCGCCAATTACCATATCATCATAGCCGTTGCCATCAACATCGCCAACAGCTATGGCCGGCGAATATTGCGATAATTTATGGGGCAGCAATTTTTGTACATTAAAGTCGGCGAGGTCACTTTCCTGGTGCTTATAAGTAACGCCTACAGACCGGGTTACTTCCTTAAACAAAGATTGCGTGTTTACCCTGGGCTGATCAAAGGTGTAATTATCTTTTGCGTTTGCGATATTCACCTTCAGCACCTGGTCGGCTTTTACATTTGTTAATATTTGTTTTTTGCCGTTTTGCCACCTTATCACTACCGAATCAAGCAAAGTATCGTTACCCAGGCCGAAATGGGCAATATTTTGTATTGTTGACAAATATCCCCTGAAAGGTGTGTTTTCATATACCTGGTGCTTGCCGTGGCCATAATAAATATCGGCCCATGCACCAATTCCATCCCTGTTTAAGGGGCCGCCGGTAAACTTCACGTGCAAATAATGGCTGTTGCTCTTATCCTTCTCCCTCGCAGTGTTTTTGTAGATCAATACTTCATCATTTATATTATTGATCACCAGGTCCATGTCCCCGTCGTTATCGAGGTCTGCGTAGGCCGCGCCGTTTGAAAATGTGGGAACATCAAGCCCCCAGCTTTTTGTCACATCAGTAAACCCAAGGCTGCCGTTATTTTTAAAGGCATAGTTTGGGATCTTTACTATCGGGATCTGGTCAAGTATTTGTTTTTTGGATGCTATAAGGTACGATTCAGCCCTGAATGTTGTAAAATCATGATCATTCACATCCCGCGGATAGCCATTGGTTACAATAAGGTCGCGAAAGCCATCATTGTCAAAATCGGTCATCAGCGGGCACCAGCTCCAGTCGGTTTGCGATACACCGCTTAAAAAAGAAGTTTCACTAAAAACCGGGTCCCCGATGGAATCATTCTGTCCTAAACGGGGCCCCTGGTTAATCTGCAGGGTGTTACGGTTATATTGGTACTGGTAGCCATAAAAGTCGAAATTCTTGTAAACCTGATAAGAGTTTGAGCCCATGAACATTTTCTTGCGGTAGTTATCTTCGGGGAACATATCCAGCTCAAAAACATCAGCAAGCCCGTCGTTGTTCAGGTCTTCAATATCCTGCCCCATGGCGCTGGTAGAGGTATGTTTAAAATACTCTTTAGATCTATCGGTAAATGTACCGTCGTGGTTATTAATGTACAGTATATTGTTGGGTAAAAAGTCATTAGTTACATAAATGTCTTTCCAGCCGTCGCGGTTAATATCCACGGTAGTGGCAGCATGCCCATAGCCTTCTATCAGTATACCCGCCTGTTTTGATACGTCGTGAAATACGGGATGTTTTAAAACAGGGTCCCAATCGTTGCGGTAGAGCCGGCCGGTGCTGCTTTTTGAGCCATCTAAGCTAAGCGGCCTGAACGTGCTGAGATTATCTGTTGATTGTGCCGAGTTAACGGTTAGATACATATCAAGGTCGCCATCATTATCATAATCAAAAAATGAGGCCATGGTTGAATGTACCTTTATATCCAATCCATATTCTTTGGCCATCTCTTTAAAATGCGGCACCCCGTTCTTGTCCGGGCCCTGGTTTATATAAAGTAAATTGGTACGTTTTACCGAATCATTTAATAAGGTGTTGCAAACGTAAATATCCGGCAAACCATCGTTGTTTATATCAACTATGGCTACTCCCCGCCCCCATCCGCCCAGGCCGCCAACGCCCGCTTCCCTGGTAACATCTTCAAACTTCATGTTACCTTTATTAAGGTACAGCCTGTTTGATACCTGGTTGCCCACCAGGAAAATATCCTGCAGGCCATCATTATTAAAATCGCCGATGCCTACACCGCCGCCGTTATAAATATTTAGTTTATCTAAGGGATTGATCGAATCGTTCTCGACGATCTTGTTGTTGAAATGTACGCCTGAATAAGAAGAAGGGATCAATTCAAACAGCGTAGCTTTTTTTTTACAGGAAATAAATAAAAAAGGAATAAAACAATATAAAAAATAAGAGATGATCTTCATTATAACAGCCAGGTTTTACCAAAATATGAAACAATTATTAGTCATATCAACCCCGGTTTTCAAGCGGAGAACTTCTCATTGTCCATACAAAATAATGTATGCTAAGTTACAAAAAAAAGGGGCGGTGATATATATCACCACCCCTTTTTATATTGGTTATTTTATTGATTATTGATAACCAGGGTTTTGTTTTAACTGTCCTGCTTCCACGTCAATTTGGCTAAGTGGTATTGGATACAGCTCATTTTTACCCGCAGTAAATGTACCGCCGGCCAACACCGGATTGGTGCCAAGCCATATAATATCCTGCGTTTTGTGGGCATTGATGATACCTGCCATAAAACCTTTAGCTTCGGCACCACCATACGTACCGTCCCAGCGCTGTAAGTTAAAGAAACGCCTGCCTTCCATACCGGTTTCAATCTGGCTTTCCACTTCTACCGCATTACGTGCATAAGCTTGCCCATTTGCGGTAAACTGGCCGCTATATGGTTTTATTACATAATTTGCAGCGGGTGTAGTGGTAAACCCGGCAGAAGGGTTTGCATTATCAATATAAGTATGCACCCAATATTCAGGATGCTGGGCCATGCGGTTCCTGATAACATTTATATCAGCTTCAGCAGCACCAAGGGCACTGGTTTCCACTTCGGCTTCAGCCCTCCATAAATATAAGTCAGCAACACGTACCAGGTTATAGTTGTTTGCAATATCCTGGTTGGTGGCCCAGCCTTCGAAGTTATCGGCAGTTGAAGCCTGTGCATTATGCCAGAAAAGGTTCTTGATCGGGTTATACGGTGTAACATCACCACGTGACCATAATTCACCACCGCAAAGGCCCCAATCCAGGTAAGGGATGCCTGCACGGCCCACTGTCCAGTCAAGGCGTGGATCAAGTGCAATCGAAGTTGGTACAAACGCAGGGCCGGTACCGCCTGCAAGCGTATATGCGCCTGCATTAGATTTATTGGTACTTACAAGATAGCCATGGTCATTTGGAACATTAGTAAGATTTGAATTAGGTACCCCGCCGGCTCCATAACCTAATATAGGCAAACCGTTCACAGTTTGGAATGCGTTGCCCAACGTGATAGATGGCTGGTAAAAACCGCAGCAGCTGGTATAGGTACCTGAAGCTTCAGCAAGGCTTAAGCCAGGGTTTCCGTTGTCGCCGCCTGATCCGTCTTTAACGGTCATTTGTACCTGGAATACTGCTTCAGGACTGTTATTAAATGATGCGTTGAAGTTATTTTCATACGGCCCTAAAGCATATTTGTCACCGTGTGATGTAACACCGTTACTGATCAGGTCGGTCAAAAGCGGTATGGCTGTTGAGTATTTATGATCAAACATTAAGGCATAAGCTAACATCGCTTCAGCGGCCCATTTATTTGCACGGCCAACCTGTGATTGGGTTGCCGGCAAACCAGCCTCTGCTGCAGTAAAATCAGCTTCCACTTTATCCCAAATTGGTCCGGGATTTGGCACCTTGAAATTACCAGCCGAGTATGTTACAGATTCGTCAACATAAGGTGCGTTCCTGAACACTTTTGCAAGTTCCATTTCGAAAACGCCGCGGCAAAATTTTGCTTCGGCAATGGCTTCCGCACCGTAAGCTGCCGATACTGAACCATCTGTAATTAACGGCACTTCACGTATTACGTCATTGGCGCGCTGGATACCGATATATTCATCGGTCCATTTTTCCTGAACATATTCGTTGGATGCGTCCAGCGAGTGGTTCTCGATTTCTGGCGCGTAAGGGGCCTGGTCGGTAGTATTTGAACCTTTGTAAGCATCATCCGAAGCGATGCCGCCATAAGTCCAGTTATCTATACCGCCTTCCCAGGGCGTACCGTAATTACTGGTCCAACCACTAAGCATGTGGTATGCACCAATAAGTATCCCGTCAAGACCCGCCTTATTGGCAAGCACCGACTGGCTTAATGACCCTACAGGTTCTTTGTTGAGCAGTTTCTTACACGAATATGTTAATGTAAGAACGACCAACAATCCCAGGGCAATGAATTTACTAAAAGACTTTTTCATAACTCTAAAATTTTTATGTATTAATTAAATGTTAAATTAGCACCAACAATAAACTGCCTTTGGTTATTAGGATAAGCGCCATAATCTATACCAAATGCAGCGCTTTGATTTGTACTGCTGCCTTGATTTGACAAAGAAGGCACCAATTCAGGATCTAAACCGTCATATTTGGTAATGGTAAATAAGTTAGTACCCTGTACATAAATGTGCAGTTTGCTAAATCCTATTGACTTAAGCATATTTGGATCAAAAGTATAACCAATTTGTGCAACACGGCATTTCAGGAACGAACCGTTCTCAACATAGTAAGAACTGTTTGCACTGGAACCCATATCCTGTGAAAAAGATGCGGCCGGTACAATTGCACCCGGGTTTGTATTAACACCATCGCTAATTACAGCAGCCTGGTTGTATAAGCGAAGGGATTTACCGCCCTGGAAAGTACCATAAAAGTCAGTCCAGTATTTTGTATAGTTCCAGTCCTTATTGCCTTGTGAGCCATACAGCACCATGCTGAAATCAAACCTTTTATAAGTTGCATTAAGGTTTACACCGTAAGTAAAATTAGGGTTTGGATTACCAACCCAGGTACGGTCGGCTGAAGTGATAGCCCCGTCGCCGTCAACATCCTTATATATAAAGGAGCCTGGTGCAGCGCCCGAATAGCCTGGAAGGCTTGACACCTGTTGTGCATTTTGATAAATACCTGCTACCTGCAGTGCATAGAACTCGCCGATAGGATGGCCAACTTCGTCCCTTACAATAGATCCGTCACGGTTACCGCCGGTATCAAAGTAGTTGATCGAAGATTCTTTGGTAATTAAGCTCTTGTAGGTAGTAATGTTTGCACCAATGCTATAGGTAACGTCCTGGCTTACCCTGCCATGCCAGGTGGCTGCAATATCAGCACCCTGGTTTTGCACGTCGCCAATATTAACCAAAGGAGCGGTTGCACCGCCAACTGTTGCCGGAAGTGATGCCTGGAACAATAAGCCGCTGACAGCTTTTTTGTAATATTCCACGTCTAAGTCCAAATGGTTAAATAAACTGGCGGTAAAGCCAACGTTGGTGATCTTGTCTGTTTCCCAGGTTGTTTTAGGGTTACCCAGGTAGCTATTGAAAAAGCCTTGCTGAACAGCATTGATGTTGCCGCCGATACCGTAGTAAGAAGTGCCAAAACCTGAACCATAAGCATTGTAGGCATTATTGGTTGAAAGAGATGCAACGTTACTGTTATTACCTGCTTCACCATAACTGCCTATGATCTTAAGGTCGTTTATCCAGCTAACACCTTTCAGGAAATCTTCCTGGGATATACGCCATGCAGCGGATATGGCCGGGAAGTTACCCCATTGCTGACCGGGGTAAAAGTCCGAGAAACCGTCACGGCGTATGGTAGCGCCTATAATATACCGGTCGTTATAGCTGTAATCTAACCTGCCAAAAAAGGACTCTGTCGCGGTCGGCTGATAAATAACGCTATTCGGGGCCGATTGAACTATACCTTCCCCAAGTTCCACATAGTTAGGGTCAAGTGAAAACAAGCTGTTATTGGAAGCGCTGAACTGCCTGCCAGCTGTGGCTTTTTGTTCGTAGCCTGCCAAAAACTGCACCTTGTGCTTACCAAATGTTTCTTTGTAAGTAATAGTGTTGGTCCAGTTATAATTACTGCTCATTTGCTCATTTTCCTGGTTGCCATTTGCATTGCCATGGCTTTCAAAATCCTGGTATGGGTTATAAGAAATATTCCAGTAATATTGGTTGTATAACCTGCCACCCATACTGGTACGCGCGGTAACATACTTACCAAAATCAGCTTCGGCAAATACATTTCCCTGTACGTACACAAAGTGATAGTTCTGGCCTGCAGCAACTGTTGATTGGGATGCTATTGCGTAAGGGTTACTACCGTTACCCAATGGCTCGCCGTTGGGGCCGTCATAACCACCGCCCCATTGCTTGCCTGATACGTCATATATCGGGATGATCGGCATTTCGCGGTAGGTATATGATATACTGCCGCCTTCGTTCTGCTGAACGCCGTTATAGCCGCCGTAATTTTCCCTGTAGGTAACAAAACCGGTTTCGCCAAAGCGCACATGGTCATTAAGTACGCTGGTGTTGGTATTTACACGCAAATCATATCTTTTTTCGTAGTTGCCAAGCAAGGTACCGGTTTGGTTTACGTAGTTTAAAGACATTAAGTAAGTGCTTTTCTCGTTACCGCCGCTTGCAGTAAGGGTATGCTGCATTGTTGGTGCAGAAGTAAATATGTCATGGAACCAGTCGTTACCAATGCCGCCCGGCAATTTTGAATTTGGTGTTGGGCCTGCAGCGAATTTCTGGATCAGGAAGTCAGCGCCGGGGTCGTTGGCGTTAAAATTGTAAAAAGGCAATATTGCGGGATCGCTTGTAACGCCCGCAACACCAAAGCCCGGAGGGGCTGCAGCGCCGTGGTAACCATAAGTTGGGATAACACCAGGGCCACCGGGATATAAAGCCTGTGTAGGCTTATCACCTGCTGTAAACGCCAGCTGCGATTGTTGTACCGGGTTCATCAGGTCCCAAACGTTACCTGATAATGGTTCCTGCACGCCGTAAAAGCCATCATAGCTTAGCGAGCTTTTGCCTGCTTTACCTTTTTTAGTGGTAACAACAATTACACCGTTACCGCCGGATATACCGTAGATAGCTGCTGCGCCTGCGTCTTTCAATACGCTGATGCTTTCGATGTCGTTCGGGTTAACCAGCGACATGTCGCCTACCTGCACACCATCCACAACATACAGCGGTGTGGTAACACCAAAGTTTGCAATACCACGGATAAACACGGTACTTGCAGCACCTGGCGCACCAGAGTTAATTACAGTAACACCTGATGCCTGACCCTGTAACAATTCTTCCGAACTGGAAACCGGTATCTTTTTCGCATCAGTAACATCCACCGTCGCTACGGAACCGGAGATGTCCTTTTTAAGCTGTGTGGTGTAACCTGTTACAACAACCTCATTCAAGGTGCTGTTGGCAGGTGCAAGCGAGATCGTAATGAAATCGCCGCTCCGCACAGTAACTTCCTGCGTTACGTAACCGATATAACTTACGTCGAGTACGGTACCAGGACTGATCGTTAAGGTAAAATCACCGTTAACGTCGGTTACAGCGCCGGTGTTGGTGCCTTTGATCCTTACGGATGCGCCAACTACAGGTAATTTATCATCACTGCTGATGACCTTACCTGTGTGTTTTGTCTGGGCTGTAACTACCAATGAAGAAATCATGCAGCATAACAGCAGGCATAATGTTCTTCCCTTTAGGAGTAAACTTTTAAACATGAGATTGAGATTTAGTTGATTAATTTATTTGATTTAAGCTTATTAGTTCGTTGATGTTTACAGCCTCTTAAAGTTAACAACGCCAAACTAACTTGGCTTTGACCCTGGTGCAATGGATCATAAAAGGCTATACGTGTAGAAAAGAAGGAATGTAACAGTCTTATCATATTTTTTTTTAAAATACTAAATTTAAAACTTATCGCTACCACATTTTCCCGTCGGCCCCCCGAAAATCGAGGGATGTCTGATAAATAAATGTTATAATAATATCAGGTTTTTAATGATCGTTTGCTGACACAAAAAATCATATTGGCATTGATACTAATGTAAAAAGAGTGTACTGCTTACACAAGTAAGGATATAAGAATTACAAATTATTTATTTTTAGCCTCATAAATTTAACAATATTTAACATTTTTTGCCATAATGTTAACATAGTGTTAACACAATTGCTATAGTATTAAAAA
>Ga0206794_1014_pt1 | contig 28936 bp, 27 predicted proteins | sample Alteio_BWOrgCont_70_FD_152877 | JGI IMG/M metagenome (GOLD analysis project Ga0206794, IMG submission 152877) | Enriched cells from forest soil in Barre Woods Harvard Forest LTER site, Petersham, Massachusetts, United States -... | ecosystem: Environmental > Terrestrial > Soil > Temperate forest >...
GAGCGGGAAGAGGCGCAGGGAAAGCGTCTTGCGACATTGGCGCGCGAGGCAGGCGTAGAGCATTACGTCTACACATCCGTTGGATCGGCGCACAAGCAAACGGGTGTCCCGCACTTCGACAACAAATGGCGTATCGAGGAAACCGTGCGCGGTCTCCGCTTCCCCTCGCATGTGATCCTGCGTCCGGTGTTCTTCATGGAGAACCTGCTGGCGCCCTTCAGTCTCCAGGGCTCCACGTTGGCCTGGGCGCTGGGACCAGCGACGAAGCTACAGATGATTGCCGTGGACGACATTGGCTGGTTCGGCGCGCGCGCGTTCACCGATGCCGCCGCCTTCAACGGCCGCGAGATCGACTTCGCCGGTGACGTACGAACGATGGCGGAGGCTGCGGAGATCCTGACGGAGGCGCTGGGTCGGCCGATTGCGTTTGCGCAGACGCCAATCGAACAGGTCCAGCAGTACAGCAAGGAGATGGCGTTGATGCTTCAGTGGTTCGAGAACGTCGGCTACAGCGCCAACATCGCTGGCCTGGAACGCGAGTTCGGCCGCGTTCTTACGAAGCTTCCCGACTGGGCGCGCCTCAACGCGCGGCCAGATGGGCAGTGAGACGACAGAACCCGAAGGAGGGTTCGCATGAAAGCTATCAGATTATTGGAATTCGGTGAGCGATTGGTATTCGACGATGTGCCGGTGCCGGCGATTGCACGCGACGAGGTCTTGGTGAAGATCAAGAGTACGGCCGTTAATCATATAGATCTTGTTAAGGCCTCCGGAGCGTTAAGACAGATACTCCCGATCGACCTGCCGTGGATAACTGGTCATGAATTTTCAGGAATCGTGGAACAGACTGGAACTGACGTTGCGGGTTACGCCCCAGGTGATGCCGTGTTCGGTACCAGCGGACTGGGCGCATACGCGGAGTTTCTGGCTGTCAAGCCACGACCATCGTAAGGAAACCATCCAACCTCTCCTTTGAGGAGGCGGCATCGGCGCCTGTGGCCTCCGAAACTGCCTGGGAGGGAATCTTCACCTACGGTCACCTTGAAAAGGGACAATCCATCCTAATCCATGGTGGTGCCGGGGCTGTGGGCGCCTATGCGGTGCAATTGGCATCGCGCGCCGGCGCCACCGTCATTGCCACGGCAAGCGGTGACGATGAGGCGTACGTCAAGTCCATCGGAGCCAGACGGGTGATCAACTTTCGACAGGAGCAGTTCGAGAAGGTTCTGGGAGAAAAGGTCGATGTGGTCTTCGACTTGATCGGCGGCGATACGCAGAGGCGGTCGTTCCTCGTCCTGAAGGAAGGCGGCCATCTTATCTCTGCCACCCAGCCTGTATCGCAGGAAGAAACCGCGAGGTACCATGTGTCGGGCGAGATGATGAGGCTCGCGCCGTCGGCGGACATGCTCGGAAGAATCGCGCGACTACTGGAAGAGGGGACGCTACGGCCAGACGTCGCGACCGTGTACCCGCTCCAGGATGCGGAGCAGGCCTGGAAGGACATCGCTGGGAAGTTGCCAGGTGTTCATGGAGTGTCGCCCAGGGCGCCGGGCGCGGCAAGACGCAGGGCACATGGCAAGATCGTGCTTCGCGTGTCTTAGACATCTCCAAGGCCATGAGTGGGCTGACCCATCCCTTATTCGTGGCGGTGCAGTGCAAGCGAACACAATGAGCAACGATCTGCTCTGGTGGACGTCGGCCCTAAAGACAGCACGCGAAGGCTGAGGGAGAGAAATGAAAACCTCCATGAGAACACACGATGGACGAGTGGCTTTGGTCACCGGCGCTGGCCAGGGAATTGGTCAAGCGATCGCCTTAGCATTGGCAGGGCGGGGCGCAAGGGTAATTGCAACCGACCTCGAGCCGCCGCACGAAACCGCGCGCAAGATTGGTCCCGAGGCGTTCGCGCTTCAACTTGATGTGACCCGGGAAGAGGATTGGCGCTCCGTAGCCGGCAAGGTTCAAGATCTCGGCGACGCGGACATTGTTGTGAATAATGCCGGCTATTTTCCGAATCGCACTATCGATGACCTGGATCTGCCGACGTGGCGAAAGACGATGGCTACGAACTTGGACTCTCACTTTTTGAGTGTGAAATATTTCCTACCAGCGATGAGGAAGAAGAAGTGGGGCCGCTTCGTCGGCATTTCGTCGAACATGGTGGGGTTGGCTATACCGGGTATGAGCCACTACATCACCACAAAGATGGGAATCGTCGGCTTCATGAGAGGTTTGGCAAACGACGTTGCAAGCGACGGCATTACTGCGAACTCAGTATTGCCCGGTCTCACGAACACACAGGCAATCTCACCACAGTCGGACGAACAAAAACGCGGCACCTGGAGCCAGCAGGCCATCAAGCGGCTGGGAGAACCTGGGGATGTCACCGGCGCAGTTCTCTTTTTAACGAGTGATGATGCGGCCTTTATTACCGGGCCGGCAATTGTCGTTGACGGTGGCCAATATCGCATTGGCTAGATAATTGGCTAAGTGAGGTGCTGATTTCGTAAAGCGAGTTCCTCGTTCGCCGCAGTCCCCGTATGGTCCAAATTGTTTCAAAGGAGGAGACAAATATGTCGTACAGCATTTCGACCTTATTGAAACGGAACCTTCAGGACGTCTTTGGTGAAGGTGATCCGGAGCGCAGACGCGCAGTGATCGACGAGATCTATACCGAAGATGTCGTTTTCTATGATCCCAGCAAGGGTGCCTACCGCGGCCGCGATGAGATCGATCGGATCGCAGGGGTCCTCAGAGCGACTCATCCCGACTTCACCTATCAGCTAATTGCCGAGCCCGAGGAATTGGGCAATGGCGGGCGGGTCCCATGGGTATCGGGCCGCCCTGGCGATGCGCCAGCATACGCCGGAACGGATTTCATCATCGCCCGGGACGGCCGGATTGCCGCCATTTATCTCTTCTTCGACAAGCTGCCCTGAGCCAGGCCCGCGTTGAGCCGCTGTCAATGATCACAATGTCATATTCTTCTGTTGAGGCCTTCGTGGCCATGAGGGATTGCAGATGACAGACAATACTTCGACAGCGCTTATAACGGGTGGAACGAGCGGAATCGGTTTGGCGACAGCCAAGAAACTCGCTCAGCTTGGTATTCACGTTTTGGTTGTGGGGCGAAATGCGGAACGGGGGAAGAAGGCAGTCGACGAAATTCGGACCGTAGGAGGCAAAGCGGATTTCATTTCTTCCGAGCTTCTAGGCGCAGACAGTGCTCGCGAAGTGGCCTGGAAAGCGATCGAACTCGGAAATGGCCATGTCGATATTCTTATCAACAATGCTGGCATCTATCCTTTCGGGCCTACGCATGAAATGACGGAAGAGCAGTTTGACCGCGTCTTTTCAACAAACGTGAAGGCTCCATATTTTCTCGTCGCGGCGCTCGCTCCACTGATGGCCGAGAGAGGCAAAGGGGCAATCGTGAATCTTTCGACGATGGTTGCGGACTACGGAGCGCCCGGGATGAGCCTCTACGGTGCAAGCAAGGCTGCCATCAATCTGCTGACGAAAACCTGGGCTGCCGAATACGGACCGAAGGGCGTCCGGGTTAACGCAGTGAGTCCCGGGCCCACGCGCACGGAGGGCACGGATGCGATGGGAGAGGGTCTTGAACAACTCGCCGCCCAGGCGCCCGCGGGTCGTCCGGCAACCGCCGACGAAATTGCGGAAGCAATTGTCTTCCTGACGACAGACCGCGCGAGCTTCATTCACGGTGCAAAACTCGCCGTGGATGGAGGGCGCACCGCCGTCTAAAATAAATCCGGCAAATCAGCCGCTTTTTTCAATGGCCCAATTCTGCTCGCCGGTCTCACCTGTGCGTGAGACCCAAGGCAAAGGTTTGGGCAGAGGTCTACAGGCCAGAGGTCGTGGGTTTGATATGGGTTCGATAACGGTTCCGATCGTTCCTTACAGCGCCAAAAGAAGCCATCCGTGACGCTTGTTTTCTGTAAGTTACGACCTTCCTTTTCGCTGATACGGCAACTTCTCGGACCTTTTGGGGAAGTTTCCGGCACTGGAAGGCGTACACAGGAAGGGTGAGGCCGCGGGTTCGAGTCCCGGGAGCGGCCGACAAGGCTGCAAGTCTAGGAGGTGAAAATCCTTCGCCGTCAGTTGCCTGATTCGGACGGTTAGCATACCCGATGCACGTAACGGTAACGATGCGTGTTCTGCTCGGGTGTAAAAGTCACAGCTGCCCTGCGCCGTGAGGCGCAGCGGTAGGGGAGACCTGGGTGGCGAGCAAACCAGGAGGCCTGAACGTAAGGAATAGCGACGATCTCGAAACACCCGCCGCACGAAGTCTCTTTGCGGGGCGATTCGGGGAAGCCGACCCATTGGCGGGATTTGGGGAAGGCCGACGAGGTAGGGGAAGTAACAGGCAAATGCACCCTCCCACCCGACGGGATCAATGGCTCAAGCATCCTGGGAAAGACTGGCAGAGATAACGTCGGGAAGAACCGGTTTCCAGCAGGGGTTCGCAGCAACCTGCAAAGACCTCGGGAGATAAGTGTGGAGACACGAATTCCGGAGGAGGGAACTGGTTTGGCGCATGAGCTCGTAGGAGCGAGGAAGAAGGGGTAATGCCCTTCGAGGTGGTGCAAGACACCACCCTGTCATCAGTAACGCTTGTGACGGGCAAAGGAGCTCTGGGCACTTGGCGGTCCTAGCATGGTCAACGACGCAAGTCGGAGGAGCCATGAATCTCAGGACGAGCCGCGAGGTAAACCGAAGTCGGTTGGGGTGTATGTGAGCGAGCGCTTAAGCTTCACCAATCTCGGGAAGACCTCACGGGGAGAGCCAAGGTCAAAACCGGAATCGGGAAATCCGACTTTCCGGGATTGTAGGGGGGCCCGAGGAAACGTGACTTTGTCTTATTTGCGGCAAAGTGCGCGCGCCTCGGCTCTATCCCGACTCGCTCCCGCCAAGAAGTTTAGAGTCAGAGTCTCAAAACCCTCTTGTCGACAGCGGGGGGCCAATGAGTGCTACTCATCGAGACTCCGTCGTCGTCCAGGACCCATTGCCCGGATGGAATGCCGTTTACCCTCACCTCCTGAGTCGTTGAATCTCTGCACCGACCGGCTCACACTGTCTCAGTTGGAGACGATCTACAAACCTGCGTCCGATCCTCTCTCGGCAACTCCGTGCATTCGATCGCTGAGTTCAATCTTCAGAAACTCGCCTTCGCGCCGAATCGCCACAACGCGGAAATCACCGATGAGAGGCTGGTGTCGCAACTCCTGGGCTGAAAACGTCGTCAGCAGCCCCACTACTTGCATGCCAGCACTCAGTCCCGCATCAATACCAGGGCGTGTGTCTTCAAACACGAGGCAATCTTCCGGCGCTACGCCCAATTCTTCTGCGGCGCGAAGAAAGCCTTCCGGGTCCGGCTTACCGTTGCGGATCTCATCGACAGGAACGATCACGACAACACATCTCCAAAAGCTATGTTGTGTCGTACCACCCAGCATCTCCATGCGAGCTCCACGACCTGCGTCGAGCCGACGAGCGTTCCATCCATATCGAACAGCACGGCTCTGCATCTCATGCTGACTAGGTCACTCATGATGCGTATACCCAACCACTGCGCCGCTGTTGATGTCCGACGTTTGATTCCTGATCGTCACGAGGGCCGTAACCCCAGCGGAAGCGGATGCGGTTGCAGCCAGCAGAGCGATCAGGCGAAATGCATCAACAAATGCGCGATCGATTGCGACCTTACCCTTCGGGTCGTCCGTTCTGATTGCGCCGAGTAGCGTTTCCTGTTCTTGAAGTTGTTGGACCACAGGTGGTGAAACACTTGCAGCCTTCATCTGATTGGGCAACGCAATGCGGAAGGATGCAAAAAAGATTGGTGCGCTCACGGCGATGGCTAACAGCGCAGCTGTCTGCGATACGGCATTATTGATTCCCGAAGCGGCGCCAGCGCGATTCTGGGTCGCTGAACTCATGACAAGAGTCGTCAGCGGTGCCACGCTGACGGTCATCCCGAATCCCAACATGAGTACCGCCGGGAAGTAAGTTGTCCAATACGATCCTCCAACTCCCGGAAGAGCGAAGAGAACAAAGCCGCCTGCCGTGACAAGAGGGCCGATGATGAGGGGTTTTCGCGGCCCGAATCGCTCCACAAGACCACCAGCCCAACGGGAGAGCAGGAACATCAACAGAACCATCGGCAAGGTTGCAGCGCCAGCCTGAGTTGGGGAATAGTGCTGAGCCTGAATGAGGTTTAGAGGAAGATAAAACAGCGTTGCAGAAAGGGCACCATAGAGAAACAATGTCAGGAGATTGGCCCCAGCGAAATTCCGGTTTCGGAAGAGGTCCATGGGAACGAGCGGAGCGTGCGTCCGTACCTCGACCATTACAAATAGCAGGAGCAAAAGTAGCCCGACCGCCTCAAAGAGGCGCGACTGCATCCTCTGGCTCGACCACTCCAGTAGCCCGAAGGTGACGCAGCTCAGGCCGGCCGTTACTAGCAACGCTCCCGGCAAGTCGAGTTGCCTTCCTTCGACTCTCGTCTCTCGATTTCGAGTCTTCGTCAGGATGATCCAAGCCGTTACCAGCGCAATCGGAGCATTCAGGAAAAAGACGGCTCTCCACGAGCCGCGTTCCACCATCCAGCCGCCCAATACAGGGCCAAACGCTGTCATGATCGATGCGAAGCCGGACCAGGTTCCGATGGCTCGACCCCGCTCTGTTCCTTGGAAATAGGCGCTCAGCATGGCGAGACTGTTCGGAACAAGCAGTGCACCACCGATGCCCTGAAGACATCGCCCAATGAGAAGCTCCTCTATTCCCGGCGCTAAACCACACCAGATCGAGGCAATGGTAAACAATACGACGCCACAAAGAAACGTTCTTCTCAGTCCGAATCGATCACCCAGCGATCCACCGATCAGCAATAGCGAAGATATGAAAAGCGCGTAGGCTTCTACTACCCATTGCGCCTGTGCGCCCGTTGCTCCCAGTGAGCTCTGCAGGTTCGGTAAAGCCACGTTCACGACGGTGCCGTCGATGAACTCCATGCTCGATCCCAGAATTGTTGCCGCAAGCACCCAGTTTTTTGAAGATTCGCGTGGCCCCGAAGCAACCGCCACGGATGTGTCGACCTCTTTGCACGGCATAGGGCCACAGTTCATATATCACCCTCCAGAAGGGTAGTTCTTCAAAATCTCATGGATAAACTGTACCGCCATGGACCCTCACCCACGGCTGACGCCACTCTGTTCATGCGCTTCGCTCACACGTCGCCGAACGCGAAAACTCCTGGGCGGCTCAGAACGTTCGAATTAAAAAGTGACGGTCTTTCGCTCTTTTCCTCCGAATTACGCGGCCATATTAGGTCCGTTGAGAGGGAGAGGGGTGAGCTGTTTGTGCAACTCACGGAAATCAGCAGCGATCCCACCTGTTCCTTAATGGGTGAATGCCCAAGCCTAAAAGCAAAACGGGACTCGTCCCAGAAAGCGGAAGAGCTCCTGCGACGAATCCCATCCTTAGACTGCGGAATTTAAGTCTTGTAGTTAGACTTGAGCGGTACCACCGTCTACGAAGAGTTCGACGCCATTGACGAAGCTGGAATCGCTGGAGGCGAGGAACAGGGCGACGGTCGCGATCTCCTCTGGGCGTCCCATCTCGCCGCGTGGGATCTGGGATTTGAAGAACTCTTTGGCCTCTTCTCCCAGAGGATCGAGGATCGGCGTGTCGATGGTGCCGGGACTGAGGATGTTCACGCGGATTCTGCGCTCCTTGAGCTCTAAGAGCCAGGTACGGGCGAACGAGCGAACCGCAGCCTTGCTGGCGCTGTAGACGCCGAACGCCGGAAAACCCTTGATGCTGGCGATGGAGCCATTGAGAAAGATAGAGCCGTTGTCGTTGAAGAGCGGGAGGGCCTTCTGCACGGTGAACAGGGTGCCGCGGACGTTGAGATCGAAGGTTTTGTCGAAGTGTTCCTCAGTGACCTCTTCAAGCTTTGCGAGCTCACCGGATCCGGCGCTGGCGAAGAGGATGTCGATCTTGCCTTTTTCGCGCTTGACCGTCTCATAGAGGCGATCGAGGTCGGCAAGGTTTGAGGCGTCGCCTTGCACGCCCGTGACGTTTTTGCCGATGAGTTTTACGGCCTCATCAAGCTTGTCCCGGCGGCGTCCTGTGATGAAAACGTACGCTCCCTCTTCGACGAACAGTTTGGCGGTGGCGAGCGCCATGCCGGAGGTGGCGGCAGTGATGACTGCTACTTTGCCGTTGAGCTTGCCCATATCTTTACCCCTTTTCTGTCTGAAGCGCTTCAAGGAATTGTTTTGGGGGCTGCCGTGCTGTGCAGCCCCGCTCTCCTGGTTCTGATCTGTAGATGGAGCCGGGCTCGTGAAAGATTCTATAGTTCCGAATTCACGAACTATTGAACCTTTAATGCCGAACACCTACTCTTATGGATGTGCGTCCCTTATTCCATCCATCGCTTGAGGACATAACGGTTGAGGGGATTCTCCATGCCTTATCCGACCCGATACGGGCGGCGATCTTCGCAGATATTGTAGCTCAGGAGTGCTCACACAACTGCTCGATGTTTCTGACCGTGAGTAACAAGGCAATTCCGAGGTCCACCCTCTCCCAGCACTTCAGGGCGCTGAGAGACGCGGGGCTGATCCGTGGCGAACGGCGCGGCGTGGAGATGCACAACACCTCGCGTTGCGCGGAGATCGAGGAACGCTTCCCAGGGCTGCTCCGGGCGATCGTCAACGCTCATACCATCCAATCTAACGATGAAGCTCAAGCAAACAAGCGCGTTGCGAAAAGATCGCCCAGGCGGTTAGTCAAGAATAAGTAAGAAGCTGAGGCCATCTGCTGAGCTGACCACTCGCGAAGTGAATTAGCAATGTGAAAAGTCGGCTTAGCGGAAGGGATCGCAAGAGCAGCACTGGATCCGTGACCTGTGGCGCGATGACTCGCCAAAATAAAGTTTATCGGGGACGGGAGCCCTGTAAGAGATTATCGACAAATTTCCGCGCTTTTTCGGGCCAGTCGTCCTCACTGCCGGCGGTGGAGAGGCCGTAGATGGCACGCATCAAGTCCATGGGGTCGACGTCCGGGCGGAGATCGCCGCTCGCTATAGCGTGGCTGGCGAGCGCGTGGGCAGCTTCTTCCATCACCTGCGTGGTCTGCTGAAACACGCGCGAAGGGCCGCCGGCCATTGCGTTAAATGCCGGCGCGATGATCTTTTTCGCTGCAATGTAGTCAATGAAGACCAATAGCCATGCTCGCAGGGCTTCGATGGGGGGGAGTTCGGCGGATAATTTTTTCTGCGCTGCCCCCAGCTTCTCGACTTCGGTGATGTAGATGCGCGCCGTCTACGCTGTCTCTTTGGCACAGCGAGGTTTCACAGGCCCAAAAGGTTTGTTTGAAGGCCCTTACGGACTGGAACTCATGTTCGCCCAGCCGATTCCCGTGAACTGGGAAGATCCATCGCTCGAAGTCATTACACAAACTGTTATGAAGAAATATTGTTCGCTTATCCATGGTCAACTCGCATTGGAAGCTGTGTTGGATTTGAAGCGTCGCAATAGTTCGACAGCAGCCGATGTTGAGGAGGTGCGCTGCGACGTCTTCCAGGGGGCCTTCGAATTCGCGGGCGGTGGCGGCTTCGGTGCCAAGGACTATCCAACAGGTGAAAGAGCAGGGGATTACAACCTTAGATACCTCATCGCGGCCGCGCTGCTCGACGATCAACTTGGGCCTGCGCAATTAGAAGAGGCGCGTATCCAGGCTCCGGATGCCCAGGCTTTACCGATGCGTGTCGAAATTCGCCCTGACGAGCGTTTTAGTGCTCGGTATCCCCATGAGCTGAGCGCCCGTGTCACGATTCGCACCAAGGACCAGCGTGTCTTTGTGAAGGAGCAGAACGGCTACGAGGGAGGGCTGACAAATCCAATGTGCTGGGAGCGGACGGTAGACAAATTCCACTGGCTGGCAGAGGCCTTCGCCGATGAAGAACTGCGAGGCGGGATCATTGGGGCAGTGGAGCGGCTCGACACGTCGGAACTATCGGATCTGACAGACCTGCTCGCCCAGGTCCAGCCAATCGCAATGTTTCCAATTGCACACCCTGGCATTCAGTGCCCCTTCGTGCTTCCGTGCGGATCTGGAAACGGGAACGGACATTTCCTCTGCCTTGGTCCGGAATTTGAGCCGCCCCGATTCTCGACGGGTGGGCAGAGGCTTACAGGGCAGAGGTCGTGGGTTTGATATGGGTTCGATAACTGCTCCCGATCGTTCCTTGCAGCGCCAAAAGAAGCTATCCGTAACGCTTGTTTTCTGTAAGTTACGACCTTCCTTTTCGCAGTCACGGCAGAGGTGACAGGTTCGAGGCCTGTCGTCCAAGTAGGACGGGGAAGGCCTAAAATGCATCGGCGCATCTTAGCAAATCTGACATCCCTTCGATCCTCCGGGCAGGTCATTAGAACCTGTATGAGTAGGGACCGAAAGGTTGAGCCACTCAAGTCTGCATAAAGACTCCCGGGCAGAGCCTATGAAATACTACGGCTGCACTTCAGATGCTCTTTTCGGCAATTGGGGCCGTCCGAAGGTGGAGGTTTGGGGGTTCTGGAAATTCTGGGAAAAGGCTGTACAGTGACCGTACAGTAGATTTGGCAATCGGTCGCGTTCAGAGTTTGCCCCGATTCGGCGATTCGAGCAGAATCTCGCTGAAGTCGGGGTGCTCATGCTTTCCGTCTATATCGGGAGATCAACTCCGCGGAGACCCGCCCCAAGGATGATCGGCCTGCGGGGCAGGGTCCGCCAGGATTTCAAATCTGTGAGCAGCTCAGCGGGCTCAGATACAGGTTCGTAATGTTGCTTACGATCTCGGCATCGGTATTGCCAGGCTTGCGCGAGAGCTCCTTCCATGCCGGATCACCTGCGAACGCTGCCCAATGAGCTGTCAGAGTCGGCAAGTCAGGGAAGGTCAGCATGTACGTCAGGTTCGGCATGCGTGTGCCGACCACCGTATTCGCAAAGAAGACCGGATTCAGCCCTGCCTTGGTAAACAGCCCGATCTCCGCTTCGTTGAACATCTGGATCTTGCGCGTATGCGCGACCTGGCTCGGGCTCTCGTAGGTACGCAGTTGGAAGATGCGCCTTTCAAGCTTTGGAGCGGTCAGTTTCGGCCAGCCCGAAAAGGCCGAGAGGATGGATCGTTCCGCCCGTACAAATGCAGGCGCTGACGCCGGGGCGTCGCGAAACCCGGATGCGCCCTTCACGTACTCCGGATCCTTCCCAAGCAGGGTGTCGAGCGAGAGCAGTGTCTCGACGGAGGTCGAGGGAATCAGCACATAATAGGTGGGCGTCTCAGGCCCAATATCGAGCTTGAAGGTCCCGACAGGCGACATGCCGAGCCGGTTCAGGGCCGGAATCAGGGCCTGTTCGAAATAGCCCTGGGTCAGCGCAAGCTGCGGCCCCGTTCGCAGGGTGTAGGCTCGCAGCTGATAGTACTCCTGATGAGTTCCTCCCCCGGGCTCTGTTTCGGTCCCAAATGCCGCCACACCCGTAGCCGCTCCCGCGGTAGCCAGCGCTGATCTCACAAATTCCCTCCTTCGCATGCGCCCTCCTTGAGGTTGTTCGGTCTCAGCTTACGACAGCATCCCAGGCATGGAGCAATTCATCACCTGGTACTGCTCCGACCAGTATCAGCAGACCACGCTCAGCAACGGCGATAAGATTTGGCACGGATTTATCGTCACCGGAGTGAAGTGAACCCACCCGTTCATCACAAAAGGGATTGACAGGATCTGCCGCAGCACGGACACTGGCATAGGTAAACTATGTTAATGCGCCGGAGGACTGTATGGCTGCACTGATAGGCCGAACCCCTGATCCCGACGGCGACCGCGACGAAATTCCCCCAGGCACGCTGTACCTGCTCATTCTGAAGTCGCTCGCCGTGCGCGGCCGCTTGCACGGCTACGAGATTGCGGAATTCATCGAAAACTGCTCCGAAGATGTTCTGCAGGTGGAGGAGGGCTCCCTGTACCCGGCGTTGCAGCGCATGCTGATCAAGGGCTGGGTGAAAGCCGAATGGGGCGTGACGGCCGGCAATCGCCGCGCTCGCTACTACACCCTCACGTCCGATGGAAAGAAACAGCTGAGCGTTGAACTGTCGCAGTTCGAGCGGGTGATGGGCGCGATTTCGCTGGTGATCCAGACCGCGTGAGGAAGAGCGATGAGCCTTGGCGGTGAACTCAGGCGGCGCGTGCACATGCTGCTCCATCGCGGGCGATTTCAGCAGGATCTCGAAGAGGAGATGCGGATGCACGTGGAACTGCGGAAAGAGCAGAAGATTCGATCGGGGTTTTCGCCGGAGGAGGCGGGGCGGGCGGCGCACCGCAGATTCGGCAACGTTACTCGCACAAAGGAGCGGAGCTACATGGCGTGGGGCTGGAACTGGCTGGAGACATTTCTGCAGGACGCTGAATACGGGGTGCGCTCGATGCTGCGCGCGCCGGCGATCACGTTTGTGGCGCTTATGTCGCTGGCACTGGGCATCGGGGCCAACACCGCGATCTTCAGCTTTATTGACGCGGTGATGTTGCGCTCGCTCCCGGTGCGCGATCCGAAACTGTTGGTCAAGCTTGGTGATCGAGATGCGAGCGGCATTACCGACAGCTTCGCGGCCACACAGCTCTACTCTTACCCGTTCTATCGCCGGTTCCGGAGCAAGAACGCCGTCTTTTCCGATACCGCTGCCTATTACAGTATGACCAACCATCCGCACGGATTCGTGGATGGCCGCCAGGATCCGGAACTGATCAACGTGCAGACGGTTTCGGGCACGTACTTTCAGACTCTCGGCGTGGAACCGCAATTTGGCCGCTTACTGAACGAGAATGACGACTCCAGCGAAGGCGATCATCCCGTCGTGGTCATCAGCAACGGTTTCTGGAAGCGGCGGTTCGCATCCCATCCATCAATCCTGGGGCATAAGGTGAGACTGGGCAGCACGGTTTTCGAAATCGTGGGCGTCACCCCGCCGGAGTTCTTTGGTACCCAGGTGGGCGACTCTCCCGACGCGTTTGCTCCGCTGTCCATGTCCGCCGTGATTCCTCCGGGTTGGGGCGGGTATAAGGACAACTTCAAGGAATCGCTCTACATTATCGGCCGCCTCAAGCCCGGGGTGAGCGTCGAGCAGGCTACGGCCAACGTGAACATCCTGTTCCGCCAAATCCTGCTCAGCTTTCCCGACGCCAAACTCAACCAGGAGAATTTGTCGCGGCTGAACAAGAGCCACGTGACGCTAAAATCCATGGAGCGGGGACTCTCCTATCTGCGCCGCACCTACTCCGAGCCTCTGCAAGTGCTGATGGTGATTGTGGCGCTGGTGCTGCTGATCGCCTGCGCCAACATCGCCAACCTGCTGCTGGCCCGCTCGACGGCGCGGGCGCGCGAACTGGCGGTGCGGCAGGCGCTGGGAGCGGCGCGGACGCGGATCATGCGCCAGTTGCTTACGGAAAGCCTGCTGCTCGCGTTTGCGGGCGGGGCGCTGGGGATCGGATTTGCAGCCGCGGCCAATCGGATTCTCCTCGCAATGCTTCCGCACGGCCAGAACACCATTCCACTCGATGTCTCGCTCAATCTGCGGCTCCTGGGGTTCACGTTCGTGGTGACGGTGTGCACAGCTGTGCTGTTCGGAACATTGCCGAGTCTCCGCGCCACGCGCCTTCAACTGACCGAGTCGCTGAAGAGCGGTTCGGGCGCAGCACCCGCCGCGGCCCGCTCGCCGCTTGGCAGAATTCTTGTAGCGTCTCAGGTTGCGCTCTCGCTGGTGCTGATGGTGGGAGCATGCCTCTTTCTGCGCACGCTCATCAACCTGAGCCGTGCCGGGATGGGCTTCAACAAGGAGAACGTGCTGCGGATGGATATCGACTATACCCTGACCGGCTACAAGGATGACAATCCGCGGCTCAACCTGCTCTACAACCAGATCGAGGCTCGCGTGAATGCATTGCCTGGGGTCGAGGCTGCCAGCTTCTCGGAGTTCACGTTCAACGAAGGAAGCTGGAACTCGATGATTTTCGTTCCGGGCATGCCGATCGACCGCAATGTGAATGTGCCGCACAACATCATTGGCGAGGCATATTTTAAGACGATGCAGATTCCGCTTATTGCCGGCCGCGCCTTCGGCACGCAGGATACCGCAACCTCGCAGCGCGTCGCCATCATCAGCGAGAGCATAGCGAAAAAGTATTTCCCCGCCGGCTCGCCGATCGGGCGTACTTATTCCATTGGCTCGCCCGATTCGGGCGACAATGCGACGCAGGTGCAGGTGGTCGGCATCGTGCGCGACGTGAAATTCGATGACATCCAGGAGCCACCCGCCTATATCGATTACCTGCCCTACTCGCAGCGCGAATGGGGCTTCGGGGACTTCGAGGTGCGATATAAGGGGGACTTCAGGGCCATCTCTGCCGAGGTGCAGCAGGCCATTCATAGCATCGATCGCAGATTGCCCATCACCAACGTAATGACCATGGATGAGCTGGTGGCGCGGTCGTATGCCAACCAGGCGATCATTGCCAAGCTGTCGGCATTCTTTGGACTGGTGGCGGTGTTTCTCTCCTGCATCGGGTTGTATGGGCTGATGTCGTACCTGGTGGGGCGCCGAACCGGCGAGATCGGGATTCGCATGGCGCTGGGCGCGGACCGTTCTCAAGTGGGCTGGCAGGTGATGCGCGAGATCGCGGTGCTGGTGCTGGCCGGGATCGCCGTTGGCTTGCCGGTGACGCTGGCAGGCCAACGGCTCGTCGGCGACATGCTTTATGGGCTGAAGGGAACCGATCCGCTCAGCATCGCTGGCGCGGTTTTCCTCCTGTCCTCAGCCGCGTTGGTTGCGGGATACATACCCGCCAGGAGGGCTTCGCGAATCAACCCGCTTTCGGCGCTGCGCTACGAGTGAGACAGGAGTCTTACGTCCCAGGTGGACCGGCGCCTGCGGGCGGCCGAATTTGGGACTCTGTTACTTCGGCATGGCGACGACACGCCCGCCATCCCGCCCAGCACATGCCGAATCTCAGCGTTGGATAACATGATTGCGCCGATTGGAAGAAACTCTCCCTGATTGGCGAGTAGTGTCAATCCCCATCGCTTTGTCATGGTCATGGAAACCACGACGAATCTGGCGAAGCTGATGGCCAAATGGCTAGCGCCTTTGTGTATGCGTCGATCTTCGCGGCTGTGCTGGCTTCACTTCCCGGAGTCACCCAAGTGGAGCCCATCGTGATCTGGGCACGTTTGGTCCGGCTGGGCGGTGATATGGTCGGACCTCGGGTTTAAGTGGACGAGTGACTCGGCGGATTATGCGTGATTCCAGAATTACCGCTGGCGACAACGGTATTTCTCAGTACTTATTGGGCAGCCGCCTATGCGCGATGTACAAGCGTTTAAGCTTCGACATCGCATGGATGCATTCGTTTGAAGAGTGATCGCTTCATCGTCGAGATGGAAGCGGACAATCACTCGGACATAAGTTCCAGAAGGGCAGACGGTTCCTCGGCAACGGGTTGTTCCATCGCTTTGTCGATGGAAAACGGAAGTCTCAACGCGGCGGCAAACAGGAGAGCATGTAGTCCGCAGAGAAGAACAAAGGCAGCGGTAAATGCGCTGGAGAGGCTGGCGCTGGACTGTGCCATCCCCAACCTCCATCCCAGGAAGGTCGCGCAGAGCGTAGTCAAAGTCGGTCCGCCGAGGCGTTGCACAATGTTGAGCGAGGTTGTCGCCATTGGCAGGTCTTGTTGCCTCACAGAAGCGTATGCAGCCGAGATGGAGGGAATGCCGACCGCGCTGAGGCCTATCCCACGCACAAAGAGAGCACACGCGAGCACGGTGAGTACAAGTCCGTGACTGGCCAGCCAGATAAATGGCAGCGTGGCTGCGAAGGCCAGAAATGCGCCTCCAGCGGATACCTTTCGTATCCCGAACCGCTGCGTCAGGGCTCCTATCCATGGATAGGAACAGATCATCCCCACTCCAAGCGGAGCCAGCAACCAGCCCGTCGCACTCGGTGATTGGCCACAGGCGCGGATTAGATAGATCGGAATCAGCATTTGGCCCGCGAACGAGATTCCGTTCGACATGAACTGCGTGGTGGCGGACGCAGAGAAGGTTTTTCTCTTGAATAGCTGAAGATCGATGAGCGCCTTGTCCCCTTTTCGAATCGCCATCCTGAAGAAGGCTGCAAGCAGAACGACGGAAATCAGAAGAGTCGTAAGACCGGTGCGCTTGCCCAGATGATCCGATCCGTACAGGAAGAGCACGAGTGCAGGAGAGAGCAGGGCGAAGCCAGGAAGATCGAGTTCTCTTGACCTGGTCTCTTCGCGATCATTGGGCAGAAAGAGAACCGCCAGGACGATTGCCAATACACCGGCCGGCACGTTGACCAGGAAGAGCCAGCGCCAAGAGGCGTGTTGCAGAATGGCACCGGCAATGACCGGGCCAAGGATCGGCCCCATCAGGATTGGCACAGCCGCGTAGCCCATGAGGCGCGCCATATGCTTTCCGGCAGCACGCGCCATCATCATCTGCGTCAACGGAGCCATCAGGCCGCCGCTCATGCCTTGGAGGACGCGAAATGCGATCAGGCAATTCGCGGACCATGCCAAGCCGCATAGGGCAGAGGCGAGCGTGAAGGTGGAGAAGCACCAGAGGTAGAGAGATTTGGCTCCAATGCGCTCCACAAGCCAGCCGTTGAGGGGGAGCATAAGAGCGAGTGCCAGAAGATAGCCGCTGGTGACCCATTGAATCGCCGTGAGGCTGCTGTGCAGATCCACGGCGAGATTGGAGAGCGATACGTTGACGATGGTCGCATCGAGCTGCGCGAGAAAAGAGCCGAGTACCGCGACAGCCGTGATCTTCCAGACCAATGGGTGGAGGCCGCTGGATTCGCTGGAGGACTTAGGCAAGGGCGGTCAGGACCTCATCGGTGGAGCGAACGCGAGTGAGACGTGGGAAGATATGTTCGAAGGCGAAGCGGTGATGCTCGGCGTTCTGGCTGGAGCAGGCATCTTCGACGAGCACAAAGGCAAAGCCCAGGCCAGTACCCTGACGCGCGGTGGACTCGACGCCTACATTGGTGGAGATGCCTGTGAGGACGACTGTGTCGATGCCGCGGGATTTAAGCTGCTGCTCGAGGTCGGTTCCGGCGAAGGCGCCCCAATGGCGCTTAGTGACTAGGATGTCGCCGTGCTGGAAACCAGCGGAAGGAGTGATCTCCGACGCTGCGGCGGGCAGTGGCTTGTCGCCCAGATTGTGCGGCTGGTCGACAGGAGGGTTCATGAAGTCGTTGAGATCGACGCGGACGTAGACGACGAGAGCGCCCTGACCGCGGAAGGCGGCGGCAAGTTTTTTGGAGTTTTCGACGACCTGTGCGGCCGTATGCGGCACGGGGTTCATGCCGACGATGGCATTCTGCAGGTCGATGAGGACGAGTGCGGTCTTTTGGGGGTCGAGCTGGAGTTCTACCATGGTTCCTCTTTGTTGAAAATGTTCTAAAATCGAGTGCATCCTCGATTTTTCTTAATTTAGAATATGAGGGTGCCCTCGACTTCGTCAAGTCCCGTTCGCGTCGCACCGCAGCAGGAACGCTCGATGCGCCGGCTGGCCGGTTTTCTGGACGCAGCCGCGGAACTCTTTGCCGAAATCGGCTACGAAGCTGCGACTATGACGGCGGTCGCGGAGCGAAGCGGGGCTTCGATCGGCGCGCTCTACAACTACTTTCCGGATAAACAGTCCATCGCGTTCACGCTGCTAAATCAATATTCCCAAGAGCTGGAGGCGCATTGGACGCCGTTGATGGAGCAGGCGGAGATACTGACCCATGAGGAGTTCGCCGGTCTGTTCATCGAGCGCATCACCCAATTCGTCCAGAAGCGTCCCGCTTATCTGAGCCTGTTGGCCGCGCCAATCCGCTTTCGCCGCGACCCTGCAGCCCGGAAGGCTTCACGAATCGCAATAGCAAACGCCTTTCAGGCAAAGAATCCGTCACTTTCAAAGGAACAGTCTCTGCTTGCCGCAAACCTATCTCTCCAGATAGTCAGAGGCATGATGACACTCTATGGGGAAGCAGATTCCAAAGGCAGAGTCCTCGTTGTCGCTGAGTTTAAGAAGTTGCTGACGTTGTATCTGAGAGGCGTCTTGTCCGAAGACGAAGCGTCGGCCAAGTAGAGCCCAAATTCCTGCATTTGATTGCAGCCATTGCATGGGGGCACCCAGTTTGGTCTCGATAGCGGCAAGTGTTCCCCTAATCCCGCCAGATCTCCGTTGATGCCAACAGGGCAACCTGTATTTCCACCGCCGCCAGCCTGGAAACACGCTCAGGCGATTTTGCGGCAACCGACACCGAACGTTGCCGGCCTTCTATTGCTGGGACTCCCTGCAGTTTCCTCTCGTGCGGTGAGCCGCAAGAACGATTGATCTCGGCACGTCAGGTGGGCTTTACAGCGCGGATCGCAGTCGATGACGATGACTCAGTTGTGGGTCTGATGTTACTCCGCCAGACGATTGGATACTCCGCGTGATACTCCGAAGGAAGGGCACGCGTTGGATTTCAGCAGTAGAATCTGCACTCACCGTCTTAGAGGCAGCGACGCTTCGATTACAAACGACGCAAATTTCAATATCGCCGCCTTGGTTCGATACGGCAGCCGCCCAGTAATTGCCAGCTTCGCCACGCCGTGCACCATGGTCCACGCCAGGTACGCATATTCCAGGGGATCGCCGTCCGCCAGTTCTCGCGACTCCACCGCATCTCCCACCAGGCCGACCAGCACAGAAAATGCTTGCTTTGCTGCCGGGTTCGATTCCTGGTGTCTCCGCCCCTTCAAGGGCGCGTCGAACATCACCGCGACATGCTCCGGCCGGCGCAGGGCAAACTCGATGTACGCCAAGTCCCGCACGTTTCAGCCGATCCAGCGCCCCGTCCCGATCGCGTGTCGCCTTCTCCATGGCCTCCGTCAGTTCGCGATAGCCCTCGATCGCAACCGCGGTCATCAAGTCGTCTTTGTCGCGGAAGTGCCGGTAGGGCGCATTGTGCGAAGCACCGGCCCGCCGCGCCCAACAGCGTTTTTCTTAGATTCCCGTGGTGATACGGCTTGGTTTTCTTCATTGCACTCGATCGATTCTAACTGCTGTTGTTGACAAGGGCAACACTGCACCGGCTCTCCCACGAGCCTCATCGGAGAATTGAATGTTGACATGCGCAACATAGTCTGGTAGACAGAAATTAACGAATGTTGTCGTTGTCCACATTTGTGCCCGATACTTCCCCCGAGGTGATGTCCAATGAAAAGTCTGTCCTTTTCCGCCCCAATCGCCCGACGCTATCGCGCTGCCGCCGGTTTGCTGAGATCGCGCATCTTCGCCCCGGTTCTCATCGGCGTGGCTCTGCTCGCTGCCGCCGGGTTCGCATGGCCCCCCGGCAGCGACGACCCGTTCAATCCCAGCCAGGCGGCCATTGAGCGCTTCTGGCAGGTGTATCACGGCAACGACTACAGCGAAATACCACAAGTCGAGGAACAACTGCTGCAGGCCATCCAACTTGATCCCCGCAATCCGACACTTCACGCCCTGCTTGGCGCTGCTCATTTCTGGCACATAGGCGAAGCCGCGCGCGACCTTGATCGCCGCGACCCCGCTCTCGTCCAAGACATGCCGGATGCCGTCGCCCAGTTTGGCCAGGCGCTTGGCTTTGACTACTACACACGCCATCTGCTCGGCTACATCAATGACGACCACTTGCCCGGATACCTGGGTATCACCACGGTTCATCTTGGCCAGATAAGAAGCGATCCGGCTCTCATCGCCAAGGGCGACCAGATCCTCGATTTTGCCGCGTATCAGTTTCCCGAGTTCAACAACTTCAACCGCTGGGCCGCGCGAAACTCCGATTCGAGGGACAGCGCCTCCTATCGGGAGGCTCTCGATTCGTTATGGCAGGGACTGGATGCCTGCGCTGGAACAACGGTCGACCGGACCGATCCGGATCTAAAGCCGTACCTCGGCCTGCTTACCTCCGTCGGCCGCAAAAAAGCCTGCTGGTGGCAGGGAGATCTGGCCCCCTACAGTTTCGAAGGCTATATGCTCAATCTCGGCAACGGACTCCTCAAGGCCGGCCAAGTCGACCAGGCCCGGATCATCTTCCGCAACGCCCACTATGCCGCCAATTACGACACCTGGCCGTATCGCGCTGTGTTGGATTCCATCGAGAACTCCGATCTCGAAGCGCGCGCCGCTCTCTACGCGGACAACAATCCAACCAACGATCCGCCCCTCGGAGTTCCCAACCGCGGCTGTTCCTATTGCCACGCAACCGCACCGGAAAAATGACCGTCAGTGCCGCCGATGCGGCCGAGTGCCGTTTTCCTTGAGAAAACGGCACCCGGTACGGTCTCGGAGAACGCACGTGAACTCTGAAATTGCTCTAGCGTAGGCTCGCATCTCGTTGCCGACTCCGCAAAGCTTACACATGCACGGCATTCTGGCCGGGTGGCCGGCCTGGGTTGACCGATGCTGCCTGATCGCTGTCTATTGACGAGAGCATCCCAACTCTTTTGATTCCAGGCTGATGTCGATTTGGAAACACGCTCAGGCGATAATGCGTAAAGCCAGAATGTTCCCGGCTACATGGGCGTTTCCTGGATAGGCGGTCATCCGGGCACAATGAGTCGGTGAGTCCGCGACCGGTGCCCACCGCCGTGGCCGGCCACCGCTTTGCCAGGAGTAAGCCTCCCAGAAAACGTGCGTAAACAGCTCGAATCGAGAGCAAAATGAAACATACTTCGCAGTCGAGACGGATTACATTGCTCTAATGGGATGATGTTTATGACCGCCAGCGAAGCTAACCGAGAACGGGTGTCCAGGCTCCTCCTCAACCGAACATGAGCAGATATGGGCACAGGTCACTCCCGAAGATAAAGAGAGCCCCGCTGTGAGGCGAGGCAAGCCTTCTAGCCGACTTTGGACTTCCGGCCCGAGCAAGAGGATTCAATCAATCGCTTCTTGACTCGTTGCGGGTCCGCTTCCAGAAATGGCAAGCCACTTCGCCGTCGCTTCGTTTAAACAATTCATCGAAACACGCAATTGTTAACTCCGGGTGGTTGCTGGACGATACGCCTTGGTCGCAACCGTAATGAAACACTTTTCGGCAGCGTCCCGTCCTTGCCCGAAGCCTGAATGGCCCGCAGACGAAGAGTGCTACAGACGAGATCGAAACGGGCAGCTCCGCCATGCGCGAACTGGCGGTCGGTGCATTCGCTCTTGGTCCGGCGGCGATCGGGGCAATCTCGGTGGGCGAAATGGCCATCGGGCGTTTGCGAGTTCTGGAGGCCCGCATTGAGAAGCTCACGATTGGCACGCTCACAGTGGACCATCTGAACGTGCGCTCCCGATAAGTTCTTGCTTGCCAGCCGCGGCGTGATTCATCGGGGAGGATCACGGGCTACACGGAATTAATTCTCAGCTGATGCTAACTACAGACCAACCTGTAGTTCCAACCGCCGCCAGCCCCTGGAAATATGCACAGGCGACTTCGCGATGGTTGAGATACCAGAACTGGCAGACCACTGCCATTCCTGACATCTTCGGCTGATTGACGTTGGCTGGGCTAAGCGGAATCTGATGCTCAACGCGGCATCAACTCAAGGCACTGGTGCGAAAGCTGTCTCCCGCCAGGCGGGCCAACCCTCCTGTGGCTTAAACTAAGTCGCGGAAGATAAGGCAGAGGCCCGATGAAAACACCAATAGCAATCCTTCTCCTGCTCGGAATGTCAACAAACTGGTCTGCACTGGGTGGCGGAGCTGCCCTCAACGAACCCGAGACGGGCCGAGGCGACGGGATTCTGCAGTCAATCCAAAATGCCAGCGTGACTCAAGCCGGAGAAGACCTTGTGGTCACGCGAAAGGACGCGCGCACCCCGATTGAACTGGTGTTTATGCGTTGCCAGGGGCTAGGGGTTCAATACCAAGACAATCAGTGGTGGGTTGGGTGGCAGAACGCCAATGTGCTGCGACAGCATCTCTCGAATAGCGTCCATCACCAAACCTTTAACCGGCGCTGTAACGATGAAGTTGATCGAAGAGGGCAAACTCTCGCTCGATGAACCGATCGATCGGCTGATCCCCGAATTAGGGCTTCATCGCGTGCTTAGATATGTCTCATCAATGGAGATCAGCGTACCATCGGCGAACCCGGACCGGGGTGTCGCTGCTAATGCCAATGATTCTCGACACCCAAGTCCGGGGAAAGGCCGGCACTGCGGAGAACTAGCGATTTCGTTGTACGGCATCTGCTTCGGCTGCGAGGTTGTTCAGAAATTGCAGGAAATCTTTCCCTTGCCCCTGGAACAAATTCTCGCCCTCAAGGAAGGCCACGGCCGCCTGGGCTCCAGCGAACTTGTCGGTTAGGGGCCGCAGTACAGAAACCTTCGGTAAGTTGGGACTAATGAATTCGCAAGGAACGGGGAAGATCAGGTTGGTTTGCAGCAATGGATTTGGAGGATCGTTAAAATTGGGGAAGGTCAGGCCGTTGTCCGTCACCGGAGTCTGCTGGTTATTGAAGTCGAACGGTGGCCCCTGCACGGCATTTCCTGCGAAGTCCACCCACTCCAGGAAGTGCGCCACTTCATCGCCGCCGATGCCGAAAATGATTTGCAGCACTTCGGGATTGGTGACCTTCACTCCCAATGCGGGATAGAGACTCGAGCCGCCCTGTTCGATGGATCCGAAGTGGAAAGCGGCGGTGTTGGCGATGGCCTGGATGTGGTCTTCGCCATCGAAGTCGTTGTCGTTGCGGGGAATGGCGGGTCGATTGTGAATGGTGATCGCCTGGGGGAATGTGGCACCGAAGTCGGGATTGGTTGAACTGCGATAGCGGATATACCAACTCGTATCCACATTGAGGTTCATGAGATTGGTCAGCCGCTGTGCCCCGCTGGAACCGGCAGCGGTGCTGCCGGGAAGTCGCTTGAAGGGTGAAAGATCGACCGGATCGGCGCCCTTCATCTCAAGATATTTGTTGAGGAAGTCTGCGTGGGTGTTTCGTCGAGGGTGTTACTGGCGATGTACTGCGACCCATCTCCATCGAGATATTGGAGCGCCAGTTGATAGTTGTTCTGTGTCCCGTCAGTGACGCCCCCGAGTTCCGCGTACTGGTTCCACAGGTCCGATTCGATCAGTTCGGCTGCGGCCAGAAAGCGCAAAATGGCGACGTCGCCACGGGTCAGGCGCTCGTTACGCTCGGATTGCTGTGCAAATGCAGAAGGACCACTGGTAGCTAGCAGGCCGGCGCCGGCCATTGCCACGGCGCCTCCTGCGAACATTCCCGTTTTGAGGAGAGATCGCCGATTCATCGGTTGCTTCGATTGGCTATTCGGATTGTTGGTCATCGATTCCCTGCCTTGTGGACATAGGCATGTCGGCATGTCCTGATTCAAGATAGGGTTCAGCCTGATCAGTGTTGTCAAGCAAACGTCAGGGATGTGTCTCGGCGGCGTCATTCCTTTTTCACGATGAGTTGTCGATCAGCGCAACACGATAGAGACACTTGTTACCGGGCGGCCCTCTACACCGTCGAACCTGTAATTGAATGAGCCGGACGGCTGTCCACAATGGATAGATTGATTGTCGCGGTTAAACTCGCGTCATCAACTCAGCTGTTTGCTCGGGATAAAACATAGCCCGATGTCGCTGTCTTGCTCCAGACAACAGGAGACAGTCAGAATATAAACGCTCCTCGTGTTCTGCTTGCCAAGGAGTATATCCCTCGCAAGCCGCTTATCGTAGAGCGAGACGCTGGCATTGGGTATTACATTCAAGTGACAACCAAATGAAGCTGAATCATTACGCTTTGGCGTAGTCAGTTTCCTTGCGCGTCCTTGTAATCCCAACATCGCAGTACCAAGAAGAATCGAAGAATCTGAGATGAAACATGGAGCAACGGTGCACTTTCTGGTTGTTGCAGTAGATCGATATTTGCAACTGATCATTTGGCAATTTCGCAAACCTCATCCCAAACGGCGCACTTCGTTGGCTCTGAAGCCTGCAAAAACTGTCATAGACGACAATTCAGCGGATGGAGACAGACCCGGATGGCGAATGTTGTCCGTGATCCCAGACTCCATCCCGAGGCCGTTCTCGGAGATTTTGTTCATTCGATTCCGTTCCGCACGTTTTCCCTGGATGATGTCGCATTCGTTACGGCGCACCTTAGAGATTTTCGGAGCACATGCAGGTTTTCGACTTGGTTGACCAGGATCGGGATCAATTCGGCGCTGATGGTGATCCGGAAGAAGAAATCGCGTTCCGAAGTGCCCAATCAGCTGGGAAACGAAGAACAGAAATGGGAGGTATGGGAATGCCCTGATCCATCCCCCAACCCGGAACAGGCCTACCGAAAACGCCAGGTACTTGAATCAATCTTGGTTGCCGTCAGCCGCCTGCCCCTTCGCAGCGAAGCGTGTTTGACCTTTGCCATGGTCGCGAACACTCAGTTCAAGCGTGTGCTGATGTGGTTGGCATCACCGTCGCCGCAGCGAAGACCCGTCTCCTCCGAGCGCGACTTACCATTCGTTCAGCCCTCGCGGAGAGACGCGTTTGCGCCACAGATGCGTGCTGTTAAGTCGTCTGAGGCCGAACATGGCAACCAAATTCGCAAGAAAACAAAACACTGCGGCCAATGCTCAAGCACGAGTGCCAGTGGCTTTGCTACAGAGACTAGTGACGCATCATGGTTCTACTATTCTCCAATGTCGTTGATTCACTCATTCTGCTCGCCGCCTGCTACTTCGATGTACGTTATTTGTCCGATCTTAAAGAAGATCTCACATGTCTGGATTGGCACACGAGTGAACCATCTGAATTGTCAAATATTCAGGAAGCCGTGTCAGAGGGGGTCTCTGAATTCCTCTCTGAATAGGTTCAGAGAACTCAGTGAGACACACTCCCCTAACTAAGAACTTGTTGAAAAAGGCGAGAGCTTTACATTCTGTTGTTTGAGCAGTTAAGCGTAATATTGGCTCAGACGCTGTTACCCAGATAATCCAAGCAGCGGAGATCAACACGAGATGTCGCTTCAACTCAGACACGACCTCCTCGCATTCCGCGGGTGACGGGCTGGCTGGAATTCTATTAATGTTTGGCTTGAGCCGCCCTCATGGCCGCCCGGTTGTCGAAGCGGTACCCGACCGTGGTGGTCCATTGGTTGTAATCGAGTGAGCCGCCTCGCTGGGCGGTAAACATGCTCTGGAAAAACAGGCGCGCGCCTAGATCCATATCCAACATCGCGTTGCCGAAATAGGAATCGCTGGTTTGGGCCAATGAGGAATTGTAATCATAGCGCCCGCCCTGCAGATCAAGGCGGAAGCGCTCCCCGAGATCCTTGCTGATACTCACGGTGCGGTATTTGCCGGAGGCAAACGCACTGTCGAACTTGGCATAGCGGGCATCGACCCCAATGCCAGACTTTCCGATGCGCATGATAGACGCACCGAAGAGTTCATTCAACGAAGACCCATTGTCGTTGGAACTGTTGCTTTGCCCGACGCTGCCGTAACCCGTGATGTGAAGCGGGAACTGGACGCGAACGCCCCCATTGATTCCCTGGTAGAGGTACTTATCAAGCAGGCCGGTTCCAACCAGGACCGCATCATACGTGGGGACACTGCGGAAGTAGGTGTCGGTGAGGTCGAGGGTCACGCGCGGATGAACCTGAAAGCGGGCCGAGATCAGGCTTTCTCCGAGCCCCCAGCCGACCGTGGGCTGACCCGGGTTCGGTGTGGGATTATCGATCTGCATCGCCTGATACAAAGAGAAATATCTTTTGAAGGAGAATTCATTTTCGGTAAAAAGGAATGGCCTGTTAACCGCCCACTTGAGCAAGTCAACGCCGGCCCCGGCGGTGCTGGAGTAGTGGAAGCCGTCGAAGGTCCCGCCATGAATGTTGAAGAAGCCCCCGCCCACGCGGAGGTTTGGATCGTAGTTCCACGCCGTGGGATTGGGCGAGGAACCAGCGAACATGCCAACGACCGTCCGTTCGGAGGTTTTGCGGCCAAGGTATATGCCGTCGATGGTCTCCAGGCTGCTCGCGTAGGGAAGATACATGCGCCCAATGGAAGCCGTCCACGCGGAGTTGGGGTTGATATAGTTCAGGCTCATGAGGTACGTGCGATTCATGAGGTTCTGAATGGAATTCTGAACGGCGGCATTGTTGTTGTTTTGCAACGTGCCGCGCCAGTAGCCATTGAGGTTCCAGTAGGTGCCGAACATCCGGGTGAAGTCGGCGCGGACCACCATGCCATATTCGCTGGCTATTGAGCTTGTCTGGCCCAATTCCTGGATAGTGCTGACGTCGAATCCGAACCTGCCTCGCATCTGATTGACTTCGGGAAGCGGGGGCCGGGGGACCTCGTCGCGCACTTCTTCATCCATCGGATCGCCTTCAGTGAAGCTGATGACCATGGGGTAGTGGCGCGTGCTTCCGAGCGTGTCCTTGTCCACGAGTTTCTTCACCTCGGTATCGGGAAGGGAGACCACGTCCTTGTCAGTAAGGTCGCGTTTAGTCGCGCTGATCTCGCAGACCGCAGAGGTTGAGGCGACTGAAATCACCTTGAGCCGGGCAATGACTCCCGGCTCGATGGCGGCATTTGCCGGATCCTGTTCGGAAAGATTTGTGCTCTGCTTGAGAATCAGTTCGGTGCCTTCCCTGAGACCCGAGGTCGTTCCTCCATCGATATACACGTTCGATCCGTTGATATAGCGGATATGAAAATCGGTACGCGTGGGAGCCGCGGCGAGCGCGGGTGCGGGCGGAGCAGCGGGATCGGCTTCCTGTGCGCGGCACGCGGGGGCCATAAGAACGAGGAGAAGCAAGAAATGGTGTCTCATGGGTTTAACCTCCGCCTCCGCTCTTGTGACACGCGTAGCAGTTCACGCTGTTATACACATATCCATTCACGTTCGGGTGTTTGAAGTTGGCTGCGTTGTTGCCGCCATGGCAGCCGGTGCAGGTAAAGACCGAGTAGTCGGACGAATTGGTGTGGCAGGTTGCGCACACGCTGTTCGCGTTCCCGTGGGTGGTTGGGAAGAACGTGTGGTACGAAGTCGGCAAAGTCGCCGAGGTCCAGTTCGTAGTCGTGTGGCACGTGGTGCAGGTGGTCGGCCACTTCGCCGTGGTGTGGTTGGGATTGGTCGTGCCGGTATAGTCGGCCGTGTGGCACGAATAGCAATCGGTCGGCGTGCCCGCGAAGACATTATTGATGTGGCACAGGTTGCATGCGACAGTCGTGTGGGCACCCGTCAGCGGGAATGGCGTGTTGGCGTGGTTGAATGTGGCGCCGGTCCAGTCCGTCGTCGTATGGCACGTGTCGCAAGTCGTGGGGAATCCAGCCGCGGCATGGGCAGGATTGGTCGTCCCGTTCCAATCGGCCTGGTGGCAGCCGTAGCAAAGGGTCGGCAAGGAGCCGTTGTAGGTGGTCGCGCTGGTATGGCACAGCACGCATTGCATGGTGGCGTGGAAGCCGGTCAGCGGGAACGTGGTGGTCGCGTGATTGAACGTCGACGTAGTCCAGTTGGTGGTCGAGTGGCAGATGGTGCAATCGGTCGGGAAGCCGGCGGCGACGTGCGCCGGGTTGGTGGTTCCGGTGAAGTCCGCCTGATGGCAGGAATAGCAGGCTGTGGACAGGTTGTTGTAGTTGTTGTTGGTGTGGCACTGCGCGCATGTCACGGTCGCGTGAGCACCGGTCAGGGCCCAGTTGGCATACAGCGTGTGGTTGAAGGTAACCCCCGCGGTCCACGTTGTTGGAGCCGCGCCGTGGCAGGTGTCGCACGTTGTGGGGAACGCCGCAGCCACGTGACTGGGGTTATTGGTGCCCGTGAAGTCGGCCTGGTGGCAGCCGTAGCAGGTAGTCGGCACGGTTGTGTAGTTGTTGTTGGTGTGGCATGCGGCGCAGGCCAGCGAGGTATGTGCGCCGACCAGCGGGAACACCGACGAGTGATTAAAGGTGGATGAGGTCCAGTTGGTCGTGGAGTGGCAGAGAGTGCAATCGGTCGGGAAGCCTGCCGCAACGTGGGCCGGGTTGGTGGTCCCGGTAAAGTCCGCCTGGTGGCAGCCGTAGCAGGTGGTCGGCAGAGACCCGTTGTAGCTGGTCGCGGTGGTGTGGCACTGCGCACACTGCAGCGTGGTGTGCGCGCCGGTCAGCGGGAATGTCGTGGTGTTGTGATTGAACGTAGCACCTGTCCAGTTGGTGGTGCTGTGGCAAACGGAGCAATCGGTCGGGAATCCCGATGCGACGTGGTTCGGGTTGGTCGTGCCCGTGAAGTCGGCCTGGTGACAGGAATAGCAGGCGGTCGAAAGGTTATTGAAGTTATTGTTGGTGTGGCACTGCACGCATGTCAGCGTGGCGTGGAATCCGGTCAGGGCCCAGTTGGCATACAGCGTGTGGTTGAAGGTCACGCCGGTGGTCCACGTCATTGGAGCTGCACCGTGGCACGTGTTGCAAGTGGTCGGGAAGTTTGCAGCAACGTGGCTGGGGTTATTGGTGCCCGTGAAGTCAGCCAGGTGGCAGCCGTAGCAGGTGGTGGGCACGGTTGTGTAGTTGTTGTTGGTGTGGCATGCGGCGCAGGCCAGCGACGTGTGTGCGCCAACCAGCGGGAATACAGAGGAGTGATTGAAGGTGGACGAAGTCCAGTTGGTCGTGGAGTGGCACAGCGTGCAGTCGGTCGGGAAGCCGCCGGCCACGTGCGCGGGTGATGTGGTGCCGTTGAAGTCCGACTGATGGCAGCCGATGCAGGTCGTCGGCAGAGATCCGTTGTAGGTACTGGCGCTGGTGTGGCACTGCACGCATTGCAGGGTCGTGTGGAAGCCGGTGAGCGGGAATGACGTGGTGTTGTGATTGAAGGTTGA
>Ga0206794_1066_pt1 | contig 28925 bp, 20 predicted proteins | sample Alteio_BWOrgCont_70_FD_152877 | JGI IMG/M metagenome (GOLD analysis project Ga0206794, IMG submission 152877) | Enriched cells from forest soil in Barre Woods Harvard Forest LTER site, Petersham, Massachusetts, United States -... | ecosystem: Environmental > Terrestrial > Soil > Temperate forest >...
TTGATATTTCGTTTCTATTTCCGACATTTACCGACGCAACACAGTTCTTAAAATTATGACTATACAAGAAACAGTAATCTCCGGATTGGAGGCTATGCTTTTTTATAAACTTCCAGGTTTTCGAAATCGAACATGATAAAGGCGGCAAAAGAGTGAGTTTGAGAGCGAGTAATGAAGAAAAGTCAGAGTGAGGAGCGCACACACCCGCACCCACACTCACTCTGACTTTGTAGACGGAACAGGGCAAATCCCGAACTTTTTGGAAGATCTTCAATTGATCGTTAGTAAAAAAATATTGTTGCCGGGGTTTCCTGTCACGATAAATACAATCTCAGATTGCACCTATGAGGCGGAACTTTTTTTGCCCGCCCGCATATTATTTCGCATCATTTATAGCCGAAATCGCCTCGTCAGCTGCTTTTGCCGATTCACTATCATTAAGTTTGGAGCGCGCTGATTTAATATTGCCCAGGGCAGTAACTACAAATGGTGATATGCCGATTTTTTTGGTTTTTACCCCAAAGTCTTTAAGGGCGCTAATCCCCTGTTGTGCCAGTTCAGGACTGTCCACATGGCCTATCATTGCGGCAAATGAGCCCCTGGTCATGTCAAATTTTTGCTGAAGGGCCGCTTTATTATACTCACCAAAAACAAATGGCCATTGTTCATTGCCGCCGCTGGTTGCATAAACCATAATTATCGATTGCTTAAGCGCACCTTCGTTATCTTTTTCAAAACGTTTTGCTAATGTTAGGGCCTGGGCGGGGTCCAACTGATTAATAGCAGCCAGTGCAGCACCCTGGATAGCATACGACTGGCTGGTGATGGCCGATTTATACAAACTCATATTGGCTTGTATTTTTAATTGGCCTAATGCATTAATGGCTGCCGCGCGGGCGAGTGTATTATCATCAGTTTGCGCTGATGTTGTTAAAACCGGTAAGGCGGCACTACGGATATTGTCATTTTTCATATCCAAAGCACGGATAGCCTTAATGCGCAAACCATAATATTTATCCTTCAATGCAGCAATCAAAACTTTTTGTGCCCCGGGGTTCGCCTGGCTGACAGCGGCTGCATCAATTGCTTCAAAACGATCCACGAACAACGGCGCGTTAAAATATTGAAAAACAAATTCGTCTAAACTTTTATTGTCTGCTTTTTGGGTAAGTAATACTTTATCACCGTCAACGTTTACCAGGTCGGGCTTTCTGGCAAGCTGGAAGGTCAGCGTGTCCGATTTATCGTTCATCCACACCTTACGGCGTTCCTTTTTGCCGCCTGCATATATATCAACCGCAATGGGGAACTTAAATATCTGCCCGTTTTGCGTTTGCGACAAGTAAACACTTTCAGTTTTGGCGGCATCGTCCCATTTATAGTTAATGGATAATATAGGATGCCCGGCGCCGTAATACCATTGGTTGAAAAACCAGTTTAAATCAAGGCCGCTTGCTTCTTCAAGTGCTAAACGTAATTGCTGGACTTCGCCATTTTTAAAGGCATTGGTTTTAAGATAAATGTTCAGGCCTTTAAAAAATTCCGCATCGCCTAAGTAATTGCGCAGCATATTTAAAATGCGGCCGCCTTTTTGATAGCTCACAACGTCAAACGCATCTTCCTTATCGTCGTAATAAAAGCGTACAAGATCCTTCTTGTCGGCGTCAGGTGTGTTCATGTAAATCCGGGCGGCCTGGTAGCTAAGTGCATCACCTTCATCTTTACCATATTTATGTTCAGCCCACAGCATCTCACTGAAATCGGCAAATGATTCGTTTAAGGTCACGTTACTCCAGCTTTCGCAGGTTACAAGATCGCCAAACCATTGATGAAACAGTTCGTGCGCAATAGACCTTCGGCCATCATTATAAAAAGCATCCAGTAATTCCCGTGGGTTTTCCTGCACATATTCGCCGTGCAGCGTTGCGGTGGTATTTTCCATAGCGCCGCTTAAATAATCGCGCACTACAATCTGCGAATATTTGTTCCACGCAAAGGGATAGTCCAGCGTTTTGGAATAAAATTCAATAATCTCGGGCGTCATTCCAAAGATTTGTTTTGCGTAAGGCGCATATTTTGGCTCCAGGTAATAGTTAACCTCCTTGCCGCGCCAGCGGTCATGGTAGATTTTAAAGTCACCTACTGCCATCATAAACAGATAGGGAGCGTTTGGTAGTTCCATTTTCCAGTCATCGGTACGGGTGCCATCCCTGTTCAGCTTTTGCGATACCAGCCTGCCGTTGGACAAGCTTACGTATTTGGCAGGTACGGTCATTAATATCTCATCGGTGGTTTTTTGGTCGGGTTTATCAATAGTCGGGAACCACGCTGACGAACCTTCAGGTTCGCCCTGGGTCCATATCTGTACCGGCTTACCTTTTTCGCTGCTGTCGGGATTGATGAAATACAAACCTTTAGCATCGTTGAATACACTGCTTCCCTTAACCTTCAACTGGTTGGGTTTCGATGTGTAATCGATAAAAATGGTATAGGTCTCGTTGTTATGATACACCTTATCCAAATGGATATTGACCGTTAGGCTGTCGTCATAGGAGTATTTTAAAGGGATAGCTTTGTCGTTTTTTATCACCGAGATATTGTTCAGGTCCATGCCTTTGGCGTCCAGCCGCAGGCTGTCGGTGGGGTAAAAGTGCGGCTTTAATGTCACCCATTCCTTGCCGTACAGGTAGCATTTCTTGTAGTCGAAACGCACGTCCAGTTTGGTGTGCACCAGGTCGTTAATTTTTGCAGGGGTGGCCCGGTATATTTTCATCATCGGGTCGTTGGGTTTATCCGTCATGTCCTGCGCATGAACTCCGGTCAGTGCCATACCGGCCAGCACGGGCAAAATGCCCAATGTCCTAAATGGTTTTAGTTGTATCATATAAATTTTTATTGAATGCGTATTTGGGGAAATTTTATTCGTTCTTCATCTCTTACCATCACGTCGGTCAACCTGCGTTTTCCTTCGTTGATAACATTATCCCCGGATACGGCTTCCAGGACATCAAAAACTAAAATGGAGCCATCATCAAATTTACCTGCCTTGTAGCCCTCCATCGCTTTGGTATTACCATAGATGTGGTGAAATCCGCCCCAATGCCCGAAAGCGGGGCTACCCTCCCGGATCAGTGCCGTTTTTACATGCGCCCAATTTCTGTAGCCATCGGGATACGGCACTTGAGTCGTGCCTGTCTGCCCCGAAAGGGAAGCAGCAACTACCACATAGCACATAGTGTCAAACTGCAGCATAGTGTCAAACTTTTCAATCTTTTGATGCTATAATTATTGATATGATATATTTTTGAAAGCGTGAATTTCTTAAACTTTAGTCACTTGGCACGGTTCAAAAGCTGACCAAAAGTTTCCAAAACCCGATCAAAGTTTTATAGACCAGAACCGGCCTGAAAATCCTTATTTTTACCATTTATCAAATTCAAAAAGCTATAATGAATGATCATGATTTGGTAAGAACGGCTATCCGCCAGATATTTTTGAAAAACGGGTATGATCCCGATGGCGCTCTATCTCAGCGGGATTTGGAATTCATTCGCAAAGAGATCGAAGAGAATACCCGTATACTTATCAGCGTATCCACTATCAAGCGCCTTCAAAAGGGCGATTTCGGCCGCATTCCACAGGTGGCGACCCTGAATGCCTTGTCGGTTTACCTTGGGTTCAGGAACTGGCAGGATTTTAAAGCTGCAGCACGGAATGGAATAGGTGAGCGCACTGTACCTGAGTTGACGGATGCAAAGCAAAGAGCCGATAAACGGACAAGGTCTATTTCATGGAAATTGGTGTTAGTTGTATCCGTGGTGCTACTCACTGTAATTGTCTTCGGTTTTTTTAATCATAGGAATAAGCCAAATTTGCAAAACTCGTTACCCTATTTCAGCGCAAGGAAAATTACAGGAAATGCAATCCCCAACACAGTTGTCTTTTCCTACGATCTCGCGAACATTCAAGCGGATAGTTTCTTTATTCAGCCAAGGTGGGACAAACGCAGGAAGGTGAAGATAGATAAGAAAGGTCATGTTCTTACAGATATTTATTACGAACCTGGATACCATGTCGCAAAACTAATCGCAAATGACTCTGTTCTGAAAACGATAGATGTTAGTATACCTACAGATGCCTGGATGGTTTATACAAGCAGTTTTGCAGGAAACAAGTTGCCGCAATATATAAAAAACGGGAAGACCCTTGCTGACGTTAGCGGATCGTTAACTGACAATGTGCTGCAAAAGAACCATATCAGTGTTGATGAGAATACTTTATTTGAATGTTCCTATTTTCCACACATTTTGATCAGCAATGGCGATAATTTTACCTGTAATATGCGGGTCCGCCTTACTGATCCCCGGTCGGCGAAGTGCCCTTTTTTGATGTTCGAGGTTTTTTGTCAGAGAAAATTTATGTATTTCAGTATCCCGGATAAAGGCTGCTCCAATCGGGCAAGTGCCGGATTTGGCAAACATGTTCTACCTGGAAATACGACCGACCTGCCATCTTTGTATTTTGAACTTCAGCAGTGGAATGATATTGGCTTGCAGGTAAAGGATAAGAAGGTTGCCATGTCAATTAATGGCCGAAAGGTTTTTGAAACGACCTATAATTATTCCTACGGAAAAATCGCAGGAATGAGTATTATCAGTAATGGTTTTTATGACCTCAAGTCTATTGACCTGGAAGGTCTGGATGGGAAGGGTATATCTGAAAATGGTTTTATTCCCTAATGACATCCCATTAAAGGGTTACTGGTTATTCTTTTGAATATCTATATTTTTATTCTGTAAACAGGTCTATTACAACTCCTCGCACGGTAAAGCGTCCAAGCCTGGCTGCAAATCATTGCGAGTATTCAGACCTGCGTTCACAACAGAGGATAAAAAAAACCCTCAAATCTTTCGATTCAAGGCTTCTAAGTAATTTGACCCTATGCCAATGACAACGAAGCAACGTTTTTAACTGTAATGCGTCTGTTGAACAAATCGTTTGATGGATTAAAAAAGCGCAATATGAAAAAACAAATGTTATTAACAGTATCTATCTTCTTCGCTATCGGTTTTAATTTGTATGCCCAGGAAAATAAAGCGTATAATCAGCTTAACGATACAATCCTTTCCAGGTTCAATGGGGATTATAAGGGCGTTTGGCAAATGGGAACAGATGACTGGAAAAAGAAAACTTTATCCGCAAGCGATTTTGCGGGATATATGAGGTATCTGAAGGAAAGGACGGGATCAATTACTTCATCTTCATTCTTTAAGGCGGCCGGCAATTTTGAGTATTTTAAATGGATCGGTGAGAAAAAAACTTTAATTGTAGGGTTAAGTGCATCATCGGCCCAGACTTTTAGTGATATAAATTTTGAAATTTTCGTTTCACCAGCTGAGTTAAGCGCCATCCATACCGATAACCCTTTAAAAAATGCCATTGACTCAGGCGTAAATGAAGTTGCGGCCAGGTTCATGGTAGAGAATTCAGCAGTCGGTATGGCTATCGGCATTATTAAAGACGGAAAGATCAGGATTTATAATTACGGCACAGTCGAGAAGGGGAAAAAAGAGCTTCCTACAGAACGCACATTATTTGATTTGGGATCAACTTTAAAAACCTTTACCGGGATACTGCTTGCACAGGCAGTTATCGATAAAAAAGCAAATTTAACGGATGACATCCGCAAATACCTGCCCGGCAATTATCCTAACCTGGCCTTCCAGGGACATCCGATAAGGCTGGTCGATCTTGCCAATTACACTTCCGGGTTAGGCGATACTCCGCCGTACACGCAAAATATGACTGCCGCCGAACGGCGGGCATATGCAGCAAAATACACGGTGGCCGATTTTCTGGAAGACTTCCACACCGTAAAACTTGATTTTATTCCGGGTACAAAATATCAATATTCGAGTACGGCGGTGGCGCTTTTGGCAGCCATATTGGAACGTATATATCACACAAGCTACGCAGATCTCGTTCAAAGATTTATCGCTGGCCCGATGCACCTGAAAGACACAAGGGTTACAACCGCGGCTGAAACAGACACCGACCGATTTGCTAAGGGATACGGTTCCGATGGCGGCTTAAGGCAGTGGACCTACGGCCCTACGCTTGAGTTAGGCGGAATTCATTCAACGATACATGATATGCTCCTTTATATCGCACAAAATATAAAGGAAACAAATCCGGCTGTAAAACTATCTCATCAGCAAACTACCCGCCTTGGCATTGCAGACGAGGAATCCGGTTTAGGCTGGTTTATTGAGCCAACAACCAGGGGCATTCAAATAGAGAAAGGCGGAAACTCGCCCCGCCACAGTAGTGAGTGTATGTTAATCCGCGAAAAAAACATCGGCATCATTTGCTTTACCAATATGCAAGGTGAGGACTTAGGTAACCTGGCCGAGAGTGTGCTGGATAAAGTGATGGCCGCCAAATAATATGCCCCGGCAGAGTCAGCACTTGACATTTCGGGTGCTCACACCCAAACTGCCAAAAAATACAATATTAAAAATCCTCAAATCTTTCGACTTGGGGTTATTTCAAGCAACATAATCCTGCGAAATAGAATCCAGAAAATTTTTAACTTTCAAGGTTCCTGATCATGGCAAACAGCATTTTTGAAATTTCTTCAGACAGGCTATAAAGATTTCTAAACAAATCGATGCTTAGTTGACTATCATCTTTCAGCATATCGAAAATGGCCACACATTCAAAAACAGAGCCTCTTGCTATAACGCAAAAATTCCTCCTGTCGGGTTTGCTGAACCTGCTTGTTCCTTCCGCTATATTTAATACTATGCTAAGGGCCGCGCGCCTTAATTGATTTTTTGTGGCGGCATCTAATGTTCCGGGGATTAATATCGAGTTTCGGATAATTGAATTAAAAGCCTTTGCTTTTTTGTACACTTCCAGGTTTTCGAAATCGAACATGATAAAGGCGGCAAAAGAGTGAGTTTGAGAGCGAGTAATGAAGAAAAGTCAGAGTGAGGAGCGCACACTCGCACCCACACTCACTCTGACTTTGTAGCGGGAGCAGGACTCGAACCTACGTCCGCCCATCGGCGGATATGAGTCCGACGAGCTACCAATTGCTCCCAAACGAAAAAAGTCTTTAGGCTTTCGACTAAAGACTTTTGACTTCTTACCAGGTAGCGGGAGCAGGACTCGAACCTACGTCCGCCTCTCGGCGGATGTGAGCCCCCGACGAGCTACCAACTGCTCCAAAAGCAAAAAAAGTCTTTAGTTTTCACTAAAGACTCTGACTTTGTAGCGGGAGCAGGACTCGAACCTACGACCTTCGGGTTATGAGCCCGACGAGCTACCAACTGCTCCATCCCGCACTCTATTTTTTTGGGTGATTACACCGATTTTATTTTTGATTACACCGATTTTAATCTGTGAAATCTTTTCCCAATCTGTGAAATCACGCTCTAATCGGTGAAATCCCCCTTTTTAATTGGACTGCAAAGATATAATTCGTTTCTTTGCAGTCCAAATTATATTTTGTTTATTTTTTTATGGCGCATAAGGCAGGTTTTGTAAGTATAATTGGTAAGCCCAACGCGGGCAAATCAACCCTGATGAATGCGCTGGTAGGCGAAAAAATGAGCATCATCACCCCAAAAGCGCAAACCACGCGTCACCGTATTTTAGGTATTGTGAACGATGAAGATTACCAGGTCGTATTTTCGGACACCCCCGGCATCATTAAACCGCATTACGCGCTGCATGAAAGCATGATGCACCAGGTGGATGGCTCGATAGTGGATGCCGACCTCATTTTATTGGTGACGGATATTTACGAAGAGTACGACGAAGCCGACGTATTAAAAAAGCTGGAAGGTTCGGAAGCGCCGCTTGCGGTACTGATCAATAAAGTCGATCTGTCGGATGAGGAAACCGTAAAAGCCAAGGTTGAATACTGGCAGGAAAAACTAAATCCAAAAGCCATTTTCGCGATATCAGCCCTAAAAGATTACAACGTACTTGCTGTAATGAACTTTGTGATCGAACACCTGCCTGAGCATCCCGCCTATTACGAAAAAGATGCGCTAACCGACCGCAACGACCGTTTTTTTGCATCGGAAATGATACGGGCGCAGGTATTTAAGCAATATAAAAAGGAAATCCCGTACAGCACTGAAGTAATTATAACCGCTTTTGTGGAAGGCGAAAAGCTGCACCGCATCAGCGCAGAAATTATTGTGGAACGCGATTCGCAAAAAAATATAATCATCGGCAAAGGCGGCGAAATGCTTAAAATAGTAGGCACCTATGCCCGCCGGGATATGGAAGATTTTTTCCAGAAAAAGGTCTTCCTCGAAATGTTTGTAAAAGTTATCCCCGATTGGAGAAGTAAGAAAAATTACCTGAAACAGTTTGGATACGAGTAGAAAGAGCCGGGAGTCAAGATGCAAGAATCAAGACTTTAAGGCAAAAAATTAGAAGAAATATAATGGAACAAGAGATAATTGAACTAACTTTAATTGAGTTAGTCTTGATTCTTGGCTCTTGATTCTTGAATCTAAAAACCATGAGTAACATAGTAGCCATAGTTGGCCGCCCCAATGTAGGCAAATCAACTTTATATAACCGTTTAACCGAAAGCCGCAAAGCTATTGTTGATGATGTAAGCGGTGTAACCCGCGACAGGCATTATGGCGTATCTGAATGGACGGGCCATTCATTTACCGTAATTGATACCGGCGGCTATGTAGCCAATTCGGACGATCTGTTCGAGGCCGCGATACGTGAGCAGGTGATCATCGCTATTGAAGAGGCCACCGTTATTTTATTTATGGTTGATGTTACTACCGGTATCACCGACCTCGACGATGAAATTGCCAGCCTTTTGCGCAAAGGCAAAAAGCCGGTATTTGTTGTGGTCAACAAACTGGATAATACTTCGCTGTTAGCCGATTCGATGGTGTTTTACAGTTTGGGGTTGGGTGAATTGTATAATATTTCATCTATGACGGGCTCTGGCACCGGCGAACTGCTTGATGAAGTAGTAAAACATTTTGATGATGAGCAGATAGAAGAGAACGCGCTCCCGAAATACGCCATTGTTGGCCGTCCGAATGTAGGTAAATCATCCATCATCAATTCGTTGATAGGGAAGGAGCGTAACATAGTAACGCCGATTGCAGGCACCACCCGCGATTCCATCCATATCCATTACAACCAGTACGGGCACAACTTTATGCTGATCGATACCGCCGGGCTGCGTAAAAAAACCAAGGTTAAGGAGAATATTGAGTTTTACTCAGTAATGCGTACTATTAAGGCCCTTGAGGAAGCCGATGTGGTGATCCTGATGATAGACGCCGTTGAAGGCATCGAATCGCAGGATATTAATATTTTCCATCTCGCCGAAAAAAATAAAAAGGGCATCGTTATCGTGGTAAACAAGTGGGACCTGATCGAAAAAAATAATAAGACTATCAAAGTTTTTGAAGAGCAAATCAGGGATAAGATCGCGCCGTTTAGCGATGTGCCTATTGTGTTCACTTCGGTAACTGAAAAGCAAAGAGTGTTAAAAGTAATTGATACCGCGAATGCTGTTTACCAGAACAAGACCAGGAAAATCCCAACCTCAAAACTTAATGAGGTAATGCTGCCCATCATTGAAAATTACCCGCCGCCTGCTATCAAAGGCAAGTACGTGAAGATAAAATACATCACGCAGATCGCCGGTACATCGCCTATGTTCGCGTTTTTCTGCAATCTTCCCCAATATGTAAAAGAGCCGTATTACCGGTTTATCGAGAATAAGCTAAGGGAGAACTTCGAGTTTTCAGGCGCGCCGATACAGGTGTGGTTCAGGCAGAAATGATTTTGATTTGAAAATGAGTTAATTTGAAAATTTGAAAATGATAGGATTGTACAATTAATCATTTTCAAATTTTCAAATCGCCAAATTAATTAATTGCTTCTACAGCTTTTTTCAACGTTACATCGTCACTATTCAGCGCTTCAAAATAAGCGTTGTCGCCCCACTTAAAGCGGGCAGCAAAGGCTTTTATTAACGTTTTGATCATCGGTTCCGAAATGCGCAGCTCATGCGAATCCATTTCTTTAATGGTTTTGGAGGAGTATAAAATGAAGTTATCAAACTCATCATTATTTACATCATAGTGCTTTATAAAAGCATCAGCGGATGAGAATTTGTTTAACGTGGGCTGTAACTTATCGATAACATAAGCTGTAAAAAGCTGCTGATCCCCAAGTTCGCCTATTAATGGCGTATTTTCGTTGGTATCTGCCGGTACAAAAATATCGGGCATAATGCCGCCGCCGCTAAATACTTTGCGTCCGCTTGAAGTATGATATGGCGAGGGCCTTTTAAAAATGCTGTCGTTGTAATTGCTCTGGGCCGAAAACAACTCGCCTTTGCGCATCCTTTCAGATATTTCATTGTGATAACTATCAATCCCCTCTTTGTACGATTTTTGTATCGACCGTCCTGACGGCGTATAATACCTCGCCACCGTTAAATTAACCGCAGACCCATCCCCGAAAGGGAACTGTTGTTGCACTAATCCTTTACCGAAAGAACGGCGGCCAACAATTACAGCCCTGTCAAGGTCCTGTAAGGCCCCGGCCAGTATCTCGCTTGCCGAGGCCGAATACTCGTCGATCAACACGGCTAATTTCCCATCCTTAAACTCTCCCGAGTCTGTAGCGAAATAATCCTTGCGTTCATCATGTACGCCTTTGGTATAAACTATCAGTTTGTCTTTTTTCAAAAATTCATCGGCAAGTGCGGTTGCGGCATTCAGGTAACCGCCGCCGTTGTCCCTGATGTCGAGCACCAGTTTTTTTAGGCCTTGTGTTTTAAGTTTAGCAAGCGCGGTACGAAAATCAGCATCAGTTGTTAAGGCAAACTTGCTGATCTTAATATAGCCAACCCCGGGCGCAGCCATATAAGCTGCATCCAGGCTGCTTAAATCAACATGCCCGCGTTTTATGGAGAATGACTTAATGGTTTTACTATTTGGGGCCAGCACCGCAAGCGATATTACAGCGTCCGTATCGCCCCTGAAAACTTTGTTCACACGGTCGGCCGTTAGCTTTGTGCCTGAAAACTTTTTCCGGTCAACATTAATTACACGGTCGCCTGCGATCAATCCTGCATTAGCAGCCGGCCCGGCGGGATAAACCTGTGTAATAACAAGCGTATCGCGCAGCAACTGGTATTCTAAACCTACGCCGGTAAAACTGCCATCTAAGCTTTCGTTGATGGATTGCGCCCGCTGGGGCTGTAAATAAAGCGAATGGGGATCCAGGTTTTGCAAAAGGTCATTAACGGTAATGCCCTCTAAGCTATCCTCGTTTACCGAATCAACATAGTTATTTTTTATCAGCGTTAAAGCCTTTGACACCTTGTCATGGCCCCCGATTGAAAAACCAAGTGTACGGCCGGCAAAGCTATTGTCACTGATATACAACCCAATGGTTATCCCAACCAAAAGCAATATCAACGACCTGAAAATTATACCTGCAGTCCTTTTCATACACCAGCTAATGCAAATTTAATAATTAGATGTGAGATTTGAGATATGAGACGGTATTGCGTCTAAAAATAATATTCCCAATACAATGCCCTTGTAGAGACACAATATTTTGTGTCTCGGACGCTAAAAATCAATCCTAAATACTATCCTGTCGTTTCGAGACGCAAAATATTGCGTCTCTACAAACCATTCACCTAATCAACTTAATCAACCATTCACTAATTTCTCAAATCTTTTAACCAATTTTGCCAAAAATTAATCGCCTCAGATGGATAGGACTACAGAAAAGGATTCTTATTACAACAATTTGGAAAAAATGTCTGTAAACGAGCTCCTTCAAAATATAAATAGAGAGGACCAAACCGTGCCGTTGGCAGTAGCAAAGGCCTTGCCGCAAATAGAAGCGCTGGCAACTATCACCGCTGCGAAAATGAAAGCCGGTGGCAGGCTTTTTTATATCGGGGCCGGAACAAGCGGCCGTTTGGGTGTGGTTGATGCTTCGGAATGCCCGCCGACATTTGGCGTTCCTTTTGATTGGGTGGTGGGCATTATAGCAGGTGGTGACAAAGCCATCCGCAAGGCTGTTGAATTTGCCGAAGATGACACCCAACAAGCCTGGATTGACCTGGGTGAATATAATATTGATGACAAAGATGTTTTGGTTGGGATAGCGGCATCGGGCACAACACCCTATGTGGTTGGGGGCTTAAAAAAAGCAAACGAACACGGCGTTGCCACTGGCTGTATTGTATGCAATGGCGGCAGTCCGATTGCCGCGGAGGCGCAATATCCTGTCGAGGTAATTACCGGACCTGAATTTTTGACAGGTTCCACCCGGATGAAGGCAGGTACCGCGCAAAAATTGGTTTTAAATATGCTGAGCACTACGGTAATGATACAATTAGGCCGCGTAAAAGGCAATAAAATGGTGGATATGCAGCTAACCAACGACAAACTTGTTGATCGTGGCACAAAAATGGTAATGAGGGAAACAGGTGTGAATGAGGAAACTGCCGCCGGTTTGCTTAGTAAATATGGCAGTGTTAGGAAAGCGGTAGAGAATTTTAAAATTGATTAATTGATGTGCAGATTTGCGTATGTGCAAATGTGCGGATGAAAGAGAGAGGCGATTAAAACGTTTGCACATCCGCATATCCGTACATTTATACATCCATCCGCACATCCGCACATTTGGAATTAATTTATGCACGAGATAGAACCATATTACAAATGGCGTGATGACTACGTTGCAGCGGAGGATGAATATTCGCCTTTTTATGCGACTGAATATAATGAGTTTGAGTTCGACAAACAGGTGTATAACTACCTGCTGCACCCGCAATGGGATTCGTTTGGCTCAAGTACTTTATACATGAAAGTATTATTTGCTGATTACGAGCGTTCATATGCCATCATAGAATTCATTGGCGAGTGGAACGATGCTATTAACAATGATATTATGCTGCTGAAGCGCGAGATCATTGAGCTGATGATAGATAACGGTATCAATCATTTTATCCTGATCGGCGAAAATGTGCTTAATTTCCACTCATCCGATGATTGCTATTACGAGGAATGGTTCCAGGATGTAGAAGACGGCTGGATAGCCGGCATAAACTTCCGTGAGCATGTGATTGATGAGTTTAAACGAAATAATATCGATTATTACATCAACTTTGGCGGCGAACTGGATGACATGGTGTGGCGGACGTTAAAGCCCATCCAGGTATTTAAAAAAGTGGAGGAGCAGTTGATAAGGAGGCTTAATTAGAGATTAGTGGTTGGAGATCAGAGATTAGTTAGACGAGACCAAACCATCCAAATGATTCTTTATCTAAGCATTGTAAAAAATCTCACATCTCATATCTAAAATCTCATATCTAAACGTAAATTTGTATATTAATTTAAACATAAAAAATGGAAAATAATAATAATCCCGACTACACTTATCAAAATGTAGTCCAATTAAATGACGCTGACGCATCAAGAAAATACTTAGCCAACGTGTTTTTATGGATGTTTGGGGCTCTGGCTATTTCGGCGATCTTCGCCTATGAATTTTTTATAACCCCAAGCCTGTTAGGCCTTATCGTACAGCCGACGGTTAACGGTGGCCTTGCCTATACCGGATTAGGGTATGTTGCTGTTTTTTCGCCTCTGGTCTTTTCGCTTGTTTTAAGTTTTGGGTTCAACCGGATCTCATATCCTGCGATGGTATTTTTGTTCCTTGCTTATGCAGTTATGATAGGCATCAGTTTTAGCGTACTTGGTATTGTCTATACATCGTCCTCAATATTCGGAGTGTTTTTGAGTTCTTCGGTAGTATTTGGTATTATGGCTATCGCAGGTTATACTACAAGTATGGACTTGTCGAAAATGGGTTCAATCCTGATGATGATTTTTTTCGGCGCGTTTGCAGTTAGCCTGATAAATTTCTTTTTGGGCAGCGCACAACTTCAGTACATAATAAGCTTCGTATTTGTAATTATTATGATCGGCCTTACCGCTTATTATATGCAAATGTTAAAACGTATTGGAGCGGGTATCGAATATGGCGCAGAGGAATCGAAAAAGTTGGTTGTCATAGGTGCTTTTATCCTTTACACTACCTTCATTAACTTGTTCATATCGATGCTTCGGATTTTTGGGAGAAGGAATTAAAGACGTTAACCTGATAAGAAAGCCGTCTCCAGCTAATGAGGACGGCTTTTTTTATAGGAAAATTTCAAGTTCTCCTCCTATGATAGGCTTGCGTCAGGTGAACGTCAAGCTAAATAATCCCCTTGCATATTAACAGTTTATTACGCATATTTGCACTGCTTATAGAGAAAGACGGAGGGATTAGACCCTGCGAAGTCTTGGCAACCTGTGCTTACAAGGTGCCACATTCTACTTGATAGCCTTCGGGTATTCGAGAAAAATAAGCGAAAGTCAAAACATGCCCGACTTTTCGATATAAGCCCTTTTTTAGTTTGCAGTTTTAAGTTAGCAGTTTGCAGTTGTTTGCTGTTCCCTGTTTATGTTATTTCTGCAAACTGGCAACTGCCAACTGAACAAAATGGATATTAGAAACGAACTACAAAAACGCATCCTTGTAATTGACGGGGCAATGGGTACCATGATACAGCGGTACGAATTATCCGAAGAGGATTTTCGTGGCGAACGTTTTCGTGACCATGCTTCCGACCTTAAAGGGAATAACGACCTGCTGAACATCACACGCCCCGATGTGATCAAAGCCATACATAAAGAATATTTGGATGCCGGTGCTGATATTATCGAGACCAACACCTTCAGCACGCAACGTATTTCCCTTGCCGATTACCACCTGAAGCATCTCGCCTATGAATTGAGCTATGAAGGCGCCCGTATTGCCCGTGAAGCAGCCGATGAATACAACAAAAAAACGCCCGATAAACCACGTTTTGTAGCGGGCGCCATAGGTCCAACCAACCGGACAGCATCCCTTTCACCTGATGTAAATGATCCCGGCTATCGCGCAGTCACTTTTGATGACCTTGCCCAAGCCTATTATGAACAAGTGCGCGGCCTTGTTGACGGCGGCAGTGACCTGTTAATTATAGAAACTATATTCGATACCCTGAATGCCAAAGCGGCACTATTTGCGATAAATCGCTACAAAAACGAGTGTGCCGAGCAGGGCAAAGACTACGCCCCCTTTAGGGGTTCTGGGGCCATCATGATCTCGGGCACCATTACCGATGCATCCGGGCGCACGCTTTCCGGTCAAACCGTTGAAGCTTTCTGGAACTCGGTTCGTCATGCCAATTTGCTATCCGTTGGTCTGAACTGCGCTTTAGGTGCAAAAGAAATGCGCCCGCATATTGAAGAACTTTCCCAAAGGGCCGATGTATTTATTTCTGCCTATCCGAATGCCGGCCTCCCAAATGAATTTGGGCAGTATGATGAGACAGCCCACGAAACAGCCCACCTGGTGGATGAGTTTATGAAGGCCGGGCTGGTAAATATTGTCGGTGGCTGCTGTGGTACTACACCCGAGCATATCAGGTGCATTGCGGAAAAAGCGGCTAAATACCCGCCACGCATAAAACCTGTCATTGAACCCTACTTGCGCCTTAGCGGTTTAGAAGCGGTGACGCTTACCCCGGAAACAAATTTTGTGAATATAGGTGAGCGTACAAATATTACGGGTTCGCCAAAGTTTTCAAAACTGATATTAGCCGAAGATTACGAAGCCGCGCTGGCCATTGCGCTTCAGCAGGTAGAAGGCGGCGCCCAGGTGATCGATATCAACATGGATGAAGGGATGATCGATTCGGAAGCTGTAATGGTGAAGTTCCTTAACCTGGTGGCTTCTGAGCCGGATATAGCCAAACTGCCCATCATGATCGATTCATCAAAATGGACGGTTATTGAGGCTGGTTTAAAATGCCTGCAAGGGAAAGGAATTGTTAACTCCATCTCATTAAAAGAAGGCGAAGAAAAATTTAAAGAATATGCCCGTAAGATTTTAAGCTACGGCGCGGCCACGGTTGTAATGGCTTTTGACGAAACCGGGCAGGCCGATTCATTGGCGCGTCGTAAAGAGATCTGCCAGCGTTCGTATGATATATTGGTTAATGAAGTTGGTTTCCAGCCGCAGGATATTATTTTCGACCCTAATATTTTAACGGTCGCAACCGGCCTGGAGGAACATAATAATTATGCGGTTGATTTCATTGAAGCTACCCGCTGGATAAAAGCGAACCTGCCTTATGCCAAGGTAAGTGGGGGGGTAAGTAATATTTCTTTCTCATTCAGGGGAAATAATACGGTCCGCGAGGCCATGCACTCCGCATTTTTATACCATGCCATTAAGGCAGGCCTTGATATGGGTATAGTAAACGCTGGTATGCTGGAAGTGTATGAGGAAATACCAAAAGACCTGTTAGAACTGGTTGAAGATGTTTTACTTAACCGCCGCGATGATGCAACAGAACGTTTGGTGGAGTTTGCCGATACCATAAAAACCAGGGGTAAAGAAGTTGTACGGGACGAGGAATGGCGGAAAGGCCCCGTTGCCGAACGCTTGTCCCATGCGCTTGTAAAAGGTATAATTGAGTATCTAGATGACGATGTGGAAGAAGCCAGGCTGGCTTATGATAAACCGCTTGAAGTTATTGAAGGCCCCTTGATGGATGGGATGAACGTGGTTGGGGACCTGTTTGGCTCCGGCAAGATGTTTTTGCCGCAGGTGGTAAAATCTGCACGTGTGATGAAAAAAGCGGTTGCTTATTTGCTGCCGTTTATCGAGCTGGAAAAGCAAAGAGTGATTGATGCCGGGGAAGATTCAAGCGGCAGCCGTGCTAATGCCGGTAAAGTTTTAATGGCCACCGTAAAAGGCGATGTGCACGATATTGGTAAAAACATTGTGGGCGTTGTTTTGGCCTGCAATAATTTCGAGGTGATTGACCTCGGGGTAATGGTTCCTGCGCAGAGGATCATCGACGAAGCAAAAAAGCAGAATGTAGACATTATTGGCCTCAGCGGCTTAATCACGCCTTCGCTGGATGAAATGGTGCATTTTGCCAAAGAAATGGAACGCGAAGGTTTTACTATCCCTTTAATTATCGGTGGCGCCACAACGTCCCGTATCCACGCTGCGGTGAAAGTAGACCCGCATTATTCGGGGCCTGCCATCCATGTACTTGATGCTTCCCGGAGCGTGACAGTTTGCAGCAGCCTGATGAATAAAGACCAGCGCGGGCCATACACAAAGGGAATAAAAGAGGAATATGCGAAGGCCCGCGAGGCCCATCTAAATAAAAAATCGGATAAACGCTTTGTAAGTATTGCAGAAGCAAGAAGATCGAAATTCCAGATCAGCCTTGATGGCGATATCGCACCAAGGCCAACATTCACTGGTACAAAAGTATTGGAAGCCTACCCGCTGGATGAGTTGGTGCCCTATATCGACTGGACGCCGTTTTTCCATACCTGGGAACTGCGCGGCAGCTTTCCTAAAATATTTGATGATAAATATGTAGGGGTTGAAGCAAAAAAGCTTTACGACGATGCCCAGGAGCTTTTAAAAAAAATAGTAAAAGAAAAATTGCTGCAGGCAAACGGGGTGATCGGTTTCTGGCCGGCTAATAGTGTTGGCGATGACATCGAGATTTACACCGATGATACCCGCAAAACCCTGCTTACCACGATACACACCTTACGCCAGCAGGCCGAAAAAGTAAAAGGCGAACCATATTACGCTTTATCGGATTTTATAGCACCGAAAGAAACCGGCATACCCGATTACTGGGGCGGTTTTGCGGTAACTACCGGTATAGGCTGTGATGAGTTAGTTGCCGAATTTGAACGCGACCACGACGATTATAACAGCATCATGGCCAAAGCCCTCGCCGACCGTTTGGCCGAGGCATTTGCCGAGAAGATGCACGAGCTTGTCCGCAAAGAATACTGGGGCTACTCAACCGGCGAACAATTAAGCACGGATGAGCTGATCAAAGAAGAGTACCAGGGCATACGCCCAGCACCGGGTTACCCTGCTTGTCCGGATCACACTGAAAAAACAACGCTGTTTGAGATACTGAAGGCAGAAGACAACACCAAAATGCATCTTACCGAAAGCCTCGCCATGACACCGGCTGCATCCGTGAGCGGGTTTTATTTCGCACACCCGCAAGCGAGGTATTTTGGCCTGGGTAAAATAAGCAAGGACCAGGTGGAGGATTATGCAGTGCGGAAGAATATGCCCGTTGACACTGTGGAAAGATGGCTTGGACCAAATTTGAATTATTAAAAAGCAAAATAACAAAGCGTCTATTATTCATTGCCGTTGGCTTTAGCCAACGGATATAAAAAAGATGGTCAATGGCTTTAGCCAAAACGGTTATTTAGGCTAAAGCCAGATTTTTCGAATTATCTATTCCGTCTGCTAAAAGCAGACGGCAATGAATTAGAATTGAAAATAACATTGACTCGCAAATGGCGGGCGAAAAGATTGAACTAAGTCAAACATGAAAATAACTGAACACATTCAGAACGCAAAAAACAAAACACTTTTCTCCTTCGAGCTGATACCGCCATTAAAGGGGCGCAGTATACAGGGGCTTTATGATGCAATTGATCCTTTAATGGAGTTTAAGCCGCCGTTTATCGACGTAACATCATTGCGCGAGGACTTTATTTACAAACAGCATGAAAACGGTTTGCTGGAAAAGTTAAGCTACCGCAAGCGTCCGGGTACGATCGCTATTTGCGCGGCTATCATGAACAAGTATAAAGTAGATACTGTTCCGCACCTGCTTTGCGGCGGGTTTACAAAAGACGAAACCGAAAACGGCCTGATCGACCTGCAGTTTTTAGGAATTGAAAACGTACTGGTCCTTCGTGGTGACGCACGCCTGGCCGATCCGACTTTTATACCTACCCCCAATGGCCATTGTTATGCCACTGATCTGCTGCAGCAGGTTGTAAATATGAATAACGGCGTTTACCTGCACGAAAACAACGGCGATAATTTAAAAACGGATTTCTGTATAGGCGTAGCCGGTTACCCGGAAAAGCATTTTGAGGCCCCCAACCTAAAAAGCGACTTTAAATACCTGAAACAAAAGATTGATATGGGCGCCGGGTTTATTGTTACCCAAATGTTTTTTGACAACCAGAAATATTTTGACTTTGTAAATAACTGCCGCGCCAATGGCATCAATGTGCCTATCATACCCGGCTTAAAGCCAATCACTACCTCCAAACAATTGGTCAACCTGTCCAAAACCTTTCATATCGATATGCCCGATGATCTTTGCGACCTGATAACAGGCTGTGCATCCGAAAAGGATGTAAAAGATGCGGGTATTGAATGGATGATCAACCAGTGCAAAGAGCTGATGGCTTTTGGCGTGCCCGTTTTACATTTTTATACGATGAGCAATGCAGGGCCGACAAGAAGGATTGCGGAGGCGATATTTTAATCAATAAAAACTTGTCGGTCAAAACTTCTATTCAAATATCCAGCTCTCCTTTTTAATATTTAAATATTTATATCCCCCGTTAAGGGGGATTTTGTTAATATTAGCTTTTTTTTGCAACACTTTAAATAACTTAACAGTCTGTTAAAGAGTTGGTCTTTACTCCTTTATTGTTTGCTGTTCTTGAAGACTAACCTATACTTATCCAAAATGTCTTTAAGTTTTTTTAGTAAAATTGTCTTTATGAAATTACTTCCTGCCGCTCTGCTATTAATGGCTTGTATGCTGAACAGGCCTTTGTACGCTGCCAATTTTAATGTTTTACCAATTGCTTATCAACAGGGAACTGAACCTGAACGGTTGATGAATTTATTCCTTAAAGCAGTTCAAAGCAACAATGAAAATGAAGTAAAAAAATTTATAAACGAAAACTATTCTCCCCGGTTTTTAGAGATCCCCATGGCGGCCCACCTTAAGGTTATCAATGATCTTCATAAAGATTTCGCACACCTAATCGTTGCCCAAACAATAAAGAATGGTACTAAGATAACCGCGATCATTAAGTCGCCGGTAAATAAAACCAAAAGGGTTACTATTGAAGCAGATCAGAATATCCCCGCGAAAATATTGATAATTGATCTAAAGGATGATAATTAAACAACAGCAGTGCATTAACTACATTTTATGATAAAAAATTATTTAAAAGTAGCGATCACAGATCTGGCCAGGAATAAATACTTTTCGGCACTTAATATTTCAGGGCTGGCCCTTGGCATTTCTATTTGCATGGTCATCATTACCATTATTAATAACCAGTTCAGCTACGATTCATTTCACCCCCACGCCGACCGGACTTACAGGATAAATACCGAAGCTATCCGCAACAATCAAAGTGTGGAGGATTATGCGACATCACCGCTCCCCCTGGGCAATTATCTCAAAAGTAATTATCCATTTATAGATGATGTTGTTAGCTTAACGGGCGGCCTTAGCGGCGAAGCGAATATTAATGATAAAACAATTTTAGTCAACGGTTTTTTTTCAGATAAAGCTTTTTTCAATGTATTTGGATTTAGTTTGAGGTACGGAAACAGCGCCACTGCTCTCGATAATCCTGATGCGATCATAATAACCCGTAAAACCTCGGAAAAATTATTCGGAGAAGGCATAAACCCGCTTGGCCGGGTGTTACAGGTAAAAGGGGTTGGGGCGTTTACAATTACCGGGGTATTTAATGAACCGCCCGGAAAAACACACCTGGAATTTGACGCCATCGGTTCGGATAAGGAACTCGGCATATTGGAAAAAGCCAACAAGATTTTACCGGTAAAAGATAATTGGGCAAATTATTATTCCAGTTATACTTACGTTTTGCTAAAGGATAAATCAGAAAAAAACCTTCTTGAAAAAAGTATTCTTGCAGTTGGCAAAGCAAAGTATTCGGGTAAGTTATTGGAAAGTACCGACAAGGGATATAAATTGTATACCCAGGCCATTAATAAAATTGTTCCCGGCCCGGTGTTGTCAAATAACATGGGTAATGCATTGCCCCAGGATGTATTATGGTATTTATCGGTAATAGGTTTCGTCGTGATCGTTTCGGCCGGATTTAACTATAATAGCCTGTCATTGGCAAGGGCGTTAAGCCGTTCGAGAGAGATTGGCATCAGGAAGTCTTTCGGTGCAAAAAAATACCAGCTGCTGATACAGTTCCTCGTTCAATCTGTTTTAACAAGCTTAATTGCGATGATTGTTGCCGCATTTGTTTTTCATTTCCTGCTGCGGCCGTTTTTTGAAAATATCGATTTCTTTAGGGCATCCGAAATTGTTTTATATGAAAATTTAGAGTTATATATCTTGTTCATGCTGTTCAGTGTTTTGGTGGGGCTAATCGCCGGGATTTTCCCTTCCATTTATATGTCCTCGCTCAATGCATTAAAGGCTTTAAATCAAAATTCAAATTTTGCCCTTGCACCAAAATTAGGGTTCCGGAAAATATTGCTCACTATTCAATTTGCTATGGCGTTGCTATTTGTTATTGGCTTAATAAACATTTACAGGGAAGTAAATTACGTGATGCACGCCGATTATGGTTTCCGGAAAAAGAATATCGTTAACATTGATCTACAGGGGGATAATTATACCGTCGCGCGCGAGGTGTTTTCACGTGTGAAAGGCGTTATGGGCATTTCTGGCAGCTCGCACAGTATTGGAACAACGAGAGATGAGGCGATAGATACAAGGGTAGGAAAAGCCACTGAAAGAGAAAGAATACGGGATTTTACAATTGATGAATCATACCTGGACAATTTTAAACTTCACCTTATCAGTGGTAAAAATTTCACGACGAATATTAATGGGAAAGAAACCAGCGTAATAGTTAACCAGGCTTTTTTAAAGTATTTTCACCTTGGTGATGCCAATGAAGTATTGGGGAAAAGTGTTATTTTGGGAGATAGCCTGTACGTAACCATTTCTGGCGTGGTAAAAGATTTTAATTATCAGCCCTTAACCAAAGAAATCAAGCCTGTGATCTTCAGGTACAACACGGCAGCGATCAGCCAGTTAAATATTCTCGTCGACAAATCTGATGTCCCCGGAACACTTGCGCGGTTGAGTAATACATGGAAGGGCTTTGACAAATCCAATTTATTTAAATATTCTTTTTTGGTGGATGAGGTGCAACAGGCTTATAGCGCGTTTAGCAGTATACCGCAATTGTTAACCATTATTGCCGCAATTTCGGTGATGGTAGCGAGCATGGGCTTGCTGGGGCTTGCGGCATTTTTATTAAAACAGCGTGTTAAAGAGATCAGTATCCGGAAAATACTTGGGGCAAACATAACACAGATCAGTTTTTTGCTGTCAAAAAGCTTTTTATATTTAATATTGAGAGGAGTATGTATCGGGCTGCCCGTTTCAATTTACCTGGATATGTTGTTCATGAAGAATTTTGTGTACAGGGTAAACCCAATATGGGGATATTTACTGGCAATGGTCTTCCTTTTCATGATCGTTTTCCTGAGTATCGGGATACAAATTATAAAAACATCGCGGATAAGCCCGGTTAAAAGTTTGAGAACAGAATAAATTTCGTGTATCTCAATCCACCTTCTCCCCATAAATAACAATCGCCCCAAAATCCAGCAAAGGCCGGCCATTGGTACTGTTGGCTTTTATCATCTCATAAACGTCACTTTTAATAGCGGCTTTGGTAGCTTCGTCGGCTTTGTCCATAACGGCTACTACCGGGGCGGCCACATCTGTCATATTTTGCCAGTAATTGTCAGCATTTGTATAATCCACTTTTCCGGTCATGTGCTCCACGGCTATATTTTTAAACCCTGATTGTGCAAAAATATCTGCTATTAACCCGGGTTTGGCGCAGCGGAACATACCTGGCGCGCCGGGCATGGGGGGCGGCAGCTCAATATGTTTTTTAAGCACGCCCATTATGCTTGCCACCCAAAAGTTTTTATCAGGTACATCCCATACCGAAGTGGCGATCCGACCTCCCGGTTTTAAAACCCGGTACATTTCGTCGGAAGCTAACTGCATATCCGGGAAAAACATAAACCCCATCCTGCAGCTGATCGCTGTGAATGAACCATCATCAAAAGGCAGCTCGCAAACATCGGCGGCTTTCGTACTATAGTTTTCTAAAGCTCTATCCCTGGCATTTGCTTCGGCTATCAGCAGCATGTCTTCCGCAAGATCGGTGCCGGTTACCTTGCCGTTTTTTGCGAGGGCCGCTATGGTTAATCCCGGCTCCCCGGTCCCGGCGGCAATATCCAGCACATGGTCATCGGGCTTTATTTTAAGCTTGTCAATAATAGCATCGCCCATGGGTTTCAAAAACTGCATGTTGAATTTGTCCCATTTTTTCCATCCCGGCGAAAATTTGTTCCAGCTTTGTTTTTGCTGCTCGCGTATTTGTTCTTCCTGGGGTCCCATAATAAAGGTTTTATTTATTTGTGATTAAAAGTATGAAAGTTTTTTGAAACTGAATTCTACTAAAAAATGTAGATTAGCTTAAATAATCTGGTCACGTGAAATACTTATTACTTTTATTGTTGATCGTCCACATGGCTACGGCAAAAGCACAAGCATCTAAGACTAACCGAATTGAAAAGAGCGATAGTGTAAATAACAATAATTGGATTAAAAAGGATACGATGAAAGACAGGTTTTTTACATGGAAGCAATTTGCAGACGGCTTTGGTAAGGAAATGGTTAGTGCCTCTGAAGTATATGAACGGAGAAAAAAGGACGGAATAAAAGATTATGCATTTGCAACATATGATTTTGTTTTTATCTCCGACAGCAAAGATAAACTCGACTCGTTAGGAAATTTTTTGGCCGTTAATTATGGTTATAAAATCAATGAAACAAAAAAGGAAGACGAATATTGGGAGTTAGCAGGTGACGCCACGGAATTTCCCGTTGATGAGGACAATTTAAGGTACTGGGCGCTTGACCTATACGCGAAAGGATATGAATTTGATTGTAAACTCGACGGTTATGGCGCTATGGCCGACCCTAAGAATCAAAATTTTCCAGATTTGAATATCACACTATACGATCATTATTTCGAACTGGCGATGGACGCCTATAATAAAAGAAATTTTGGCTTGGCTGTCATTAATTTTTCCACGGCAATAAAAATAAAGCCTGGTGACCCAAATTCCTGGTATTCAAGAGCAATTGCTAAAGACGAACTACATACATGGAAAGCCGCCAGGAGAGATTACGACAAGGCCATTGAATTGGCGCCTGATTTTACCGATGCAATAGTTAACAGGGCCGCAAATAAGGATGAAGCAGGCGAATACGATGAGGCGATAAAAGATTACGACCGGGCAATTGAATTAGAGCCGCAAAATGCCATGGCTTATTTTAATCGCGGGAATTCCAAATTTAACAAAAAGGACAAAAAAGGCGCTTGTGAAGACTGGATTAAAGCCAAAGAACTGGGCGCCGATTACGCTCAAAAGAGAATCGACAACGAGTGTAATTAACAATAAAGCCCGGCACTACACCAGGCTTTGACTTGTGACGATCAGTTTAAAGCTCTCTCCGTTGGAGAGGGTTGGGTGAGGCTTACCAAACCTTTATCCTGTCCTCCGGTTTCTTATACATTTTATCCCCCGGCTGCACATTAAAGGCGGCGTACCAGGCATCGATATTGGTTACCGGCGCGTTGGCCCGGTATTGTTCCGGCGAATGCGGGTCAGTTAATACACGCTGTGCAGCCATTTCGGCACGCTGCGAGCTGCGCCATACCTGCGCCCACGACAAAAAGAAACGCTGATCGGGAGTAAAGCCGTCAATTTTTTTATTTGACTGCCCTTCTTTGGTTTTCTTAAATGCGGCATAAGCTACATTTAAACCGCCAAGATCGGCCAGGTTTTCGCCTAAGGTTAATTTGCCGTTTACATGCAGGGTATCCAATACCGTGAAAGCGTTGTATTGGGCAACCACCTGGTCGGCGCGTATTTTAAATTTATTGGCATCATCTTTTGTCCACCAGTCGCGCAGGGTGCCGTCGGCATCGTACTGGCGGCCCTGGTCATCAAACCCATGGGTCATTTCGTGCCCTATTACGGCGCCTATGCCACCATAGTTAACAGCATCGTCAGCCCCGAAATCAAAGAACGGGAACTGCAAAATACCGGCCGGAAATACGATCTCATTATTGGTAGGATTATAATAGGCATTAACAGTTGGCGGGGTCATTCCCCATCGTTTTTTATCTACGGGTTTATTGATCTGGCTTACTCCATAGTTATAACGCCACTTGGAAACACGTTTTAAGTTACCATAGTAGTCATTACGGTATATCTCAAGCCCGGCATAGGTTTGCCATTTATCGGGATACCCAATTTTTACGGTAAATGCCGCAAGCTTTTTAAGTGCGCGCGCTTTTGTTTCATCACTCATCCAGGTAAGGTTTTTAATGCGCTCGCCCAGGGTTACTTTTAAATTGTTTACCAGGTTAACCATATAGGCTTTTGCCGCAGGGGTAAAGTATTTGGCCACATATAACTGGCCAAGCAATTCGCCTTCGCTGCCGTCAACCAGCCTTGCCATGCGCTCATTGCGCGGAGTTTGTACTTTCTGTCCGCTGAGGGCGCCGGAATAATCAAAACTCGCTTTAACAAATTGTGAGCTCAGCGCCCCTGCCGAACTTTTCAATACGTTCCATTTTAAATAAACTTTCCAGTCGTCAACTGGCGTTACAGCTAAAAGCGAGTCTTCAGCTTTAAAAAAGCCGGGTTGACCAACCAGTAAGGTATCCTGGCCAACAACTTTCATTTGCGGTAATAGTTCAACCCAGTTTAAATGCGGGGTGGTTTTGCTGAAATCAGCCACCGAAAATTTATTGTAGGTAACCTGCGGATCACGCATCGCTACGCGGCTAAGCTGTGCTTTGGCCAAAGCCGTTTCTATCTTAAAGATAGTTTCCGCATTTTGGGTGGCGGCATTTGGGGCTACGCCCGTAAATGTAAACAGGTTGTAAATATATTGCTTGTAAGCATCCTGAATTTTTGTGTTGCGTGCCGAACTTTTTAAATAGTTGTCACGATCAGGAAGGGTGGTGCCTCCCTGGTTAAGGTTGGTGATGTTTTTGTTCGGATGTTTATCATCCTGGCCCACACCGAAGCGGAATAGCGGGTCGCCCTCGCCTTGTGTACGCTCAAAAGTCGCCTCGTTTATTACCCCATTCAAATCGTTGATCTTATCTATACGGGCCAAAATTGGTTTTATCGGGTCGTACCCAAGTTTTTCAATTGCAACAGTGTCCATCGCGCTGCCATATAGGTCACCCACACGTTGTTCAAGGCTGCCTTTAGGGTGCTGGGTTTCACTCACCGTTTTCAGCAATGCAAGCAGCCTGTCTGTATTTTCCTGGTTTAAGATACCAAAACTTCCCCACCGCGTTTCCTTGCCGGGGATAGGGTTTTTCTTTATCCATGTGCCATTTGCATACTCAAAAAAGTTGTCGCCGGGTTTAACAGAGCGATCCATGTTTGCCCGGTCAATAAATTTCCTGGGTGGGTTAGCAGCTTTTTTTGTGTTGGTTTTTGCCTTTTTTACGCCCCCGATCGTGAAAGCGCTTACCGACAAGAATAATAGTATCCCTATCAGCATGAAATTTGTGAATTTTATTTTCATCTGCATAAATTGTTTTTAACGAAGGTCAGCCCAACCGGCGGAAAGTTGGTTTTATTATAAACGCGCAAAGTTTAAAGGTAGTAAATATTAGGTAACATGCGAAAAACGGCAAGAGGGTTGCCCGTTAGCGGTTGAACCATTTTACGATAAAAGACGATTTCGCTTTTTTAAAGATCATGTAAAAAAAGCGCTGTAAAGTCAACGTTTTCATATTCCGGCAGGATATTTACTATGATAACTTTTTAATTGTAAAAATATTGTGGCAGAAGGGGAAGTCCGTGGTCCACAGTCCATAGTAAAATAGAGGGATTTCATGGGCCATTGTCCATGACGAAAGGTCGGGCGGCAGAAGTCTACGAGTTCCTTACGAAATATTTTTTAATAAATTCTGTGGTATAAATAAACCATGGACTATGGACTATGGTCCATGGACAAAAAACTATGAACCATAAAGGCAAAACCCTAACTTTGCACCTTATGAGTATCCCAAAAACATACCTGCCAAAAGAGGCCGAAGAAAAGTGGTACAGCTACTGGTTGGAGCATGGTTTTTTTAAATCGGTGCCTGACGAACGTGAGCCGTACACCATTGTAATACCACCGCCAAACGTTACCGGCGTGCTGCACATGGGGCACATGCTGAACAATACCATACAGGATGTACTGATACGCCGCGCCCGCATGAAAGGCAAAAATGCCTGCTGGGTACCGGGTACTGATCATGCCAGCATTGCTACAGAGGCAAAGGTGGTTGCCATGCTGAAAGAAAGAGGCATCACCAAAAAAGATATATCCCGCCCTGAATTTATGGCTTATGCCTGGGAATGGCGGGAAAAATATGGCGGTATTATTTTGGAACAGTTAAAAAAGCTGGGCGCGTCCTGCGATTGGGACCGTACGCGTTTTACCATGGAGGATGATCTGTCGGAGGCTGTTTTCGATACCTTCATCCACCTGCATAAAAAGGGGCTCATCTATCGCGGCATTCGCATGGTAAACTGGGACCCGGTAGGGAAGACCGGTGTATCCGACGAAGAAGTTATCCGTAAGGAAGTAAATCAAAAGCTTTATTATATACGTTATAAAGTCTCAAGTCTTCAGTCTCAAGTCTTAAGTCAGGATTCGACTTCGGACTCCGGACTTCAGACTTCAGACTTCCTGACCATCGCGACCACGAGGCCCGAAACCATAATGGCGGATGCTGCTATTTGTATCAATCCCAATGACGCAAGATATTTTGACCTGCATGGAAAGAAAGCCATTATTCCGTTAATAAATAGGGAAATTCCAATTATCCTGGACGAATACGTGTCGATGGATTTTGGCACCGGCTGTTTAAAAGTTACCCCGGCCCATGATCTTAACGATTATGAACTGGGGCTAAAACATAACCTGCCAATAATTGATATTTTGAACGATGACGGGACGCTGAACGAAAATGCGAAAATATTAGTTGGCGAGGACCGTTTTGCTGCCCGTAAAAAGATAGTCGTTTTATTGGAGACGGACGGATACCTGGAAAAAATAGAGGACTATAAGTCGCAAATAGGTTTTTCGGAGCGGACTGATGCCGTTATTGAGCCAAAGCTATCCATGCAATGGTTTTGCAAAATGGACGAATTGGCCAAACCGGCCCTGGATTCTGTGTTAAAAGGAGATATAAAACTTATCCCCGAAAAATATATCAACACCTACCGTTACTGGATGGAAAACATCAGGGATTGGTGTATAAGCCGCCAGCTGTGGTGGGGCCAGCAGATACCCGCATGGTATTTACCGGATGGCCAATATGTGGTTGCCAAAACCCGTGAAGATGCCTTTGAACAAGCAAAAAATCTCACATCTCATATCTCACATCTCACATCTCAGGATTTGGTGCAGGAAGAAGATGTATTAGACACGTGGTTCTCTTCGTGGCTTTGGCCGATATCGGTATTTGATGGTTTTAAAGATCCCAATAATGATGATATAAACTATTATTATCCCACAAACGACCTCGTGCCATAGCTCTTCGGATATAAAGGGCATGAACGGATGAAGTATTTTTAAAACATTTTCGAAAAAAGCAATCGTGTAACTATAGGTTTCACTGTCAATTGGCTTCTGGTAAGCCGGCTTTATCATTTCAAGGTACCAGGCGCAAAAGTCGTCCCAAACCAGCTTATAGGTGGCCATCAAAGCCTCCGAAATACGGTATTGCGCAAAATTTTCCTCTATCTGGTTTAACGCTTCGTTAAACCTGCTTCCAAACCATTCAATGGCCGCCTGGTTACTG
>Ga0206794_1068_pt1 | contig 28412 bp, 23 predicted proteins | sample Alteio_BWOrgCont_70_FD_152877 | JGI IMG/M metagenome (GOLD analysis project Ga0206794, IMG submission 152877) | Enriched cells from forest soil in Barre Woods Harvard Forest LTER site, Petersham, Massachusetts, United States -... | ecosystem: Environmental > Terrestrial > Soil > Temperate forest >...
CTCGTTTACGCCATCATATTCCTGCGAATTATTTATAAAAAAGGTTAGCTGGCCCCTTTGTAAAACTATTTTTATGCGTATGCTGATATTTTCGGTTGTTTCGCTGATGCCGTGCTTAAAAGCATTTTCAACAAAGGTGAGTAATATCATTGGTGCTATCAGTTGGCCCATATCATCTATCTGCCTCTCGAATGATAATTTAAACCGGTTGTTATACCTTATTTTCTCCAGTTCAACATAATCCTCTATTATACGTATCTCATCGGCAATAGGCACAGTATCCTTGCCCGATTCATAGAGCATAAACCTCAGCAGTTTCGATAATTTTAAAACCATTTCGGGCGCATGGTCAGATTTTTTGCGGGCCAGGCTATAAATGTTGTTCAGCGTGTTGAATAAGAAGTGCGGGTTTATCTGGTTTTTCAGGAATTTCAGTTCCGTCTCCAGCTTATCTTTTACCAGGTCGCGTCTATTGCGCAGATCACCTATTTGCATTCTGAAAAGCTTAAGCGCTAAGGCTATACCGGCCACGTAGCCGGTATCAAGCAGCGCCATAAAACCAAAGTAAATGTCAAACACATGTGCAAAAATGACGGGTTCCTTAGGATATAATTTTGCCATAATAACATAGTTGTTTACCATATTTTGCAAAAAAATAGCAACAATCATGGCCAAAACAACCTGGGGTATTACTATATAAAGTTTACGCCGCGCGGTAAGCACCTGCTCCACAAACACATAAATAACCAGGTAGGTAAACAGCATTATTATAGGCACCAGGCAAAGGTTGAACCTGAGCGCCAGCCAAAATGCATTAGTTTGTTTGGTAAAATTATCATGCACCCAGTAGTATTCATGCAGGGTGCTCTGCACGCAATAAGCCAGCCAGAATAAAATATGGAGTAAAAAACGTTTGTTCACCTCGTAAAGTTCTAAATAAATCTGGTAGCTAATGCAAATAAACACCAATCACCATAATCGGTGTATAAGCGTCGCATTAGGGTGTATAAAAGTAATCTATATTTTCAAATATGTAGTTAACAGGCTGTAAAGCGTTGTGTATAGCCATTACTTTTCCCCGACTTTCTATCTCCCCATATTTACTATAGCAGTACCCGCCTAACGGGTGCCACATTAATTAACTATTAATAATTACACCATTGACACCACATCAAGCCATATTAAAAAAATATCCGGAGGGGTTCATTCCGGCTTTAATTATTGCCTGCCTTATTCCCGGCAAACAACTGAATGTTTTTACGATGATTAGAACTGACGATGATAACGGACGAAAAAAAATATCAGCAATTGCATTTAAAAGAGCCCTTAAGATCAGTCGAATTTTTGGTACAAGCCATGGGGTTTGAAACGATGCCGGCTGGCTACGCACAGGAGGTTTTTATACATGATAAACTGGGCAATTATTTTAAGCTGGTCCCGAACCCGTGTGCTAATTGGCAGGGGCCTGTACTCATATATACCAATGATTGCCTGAGCAATTATTTTGAACTAAAAACATTAGGCATTCATTTTATACACGGGCCGCAATATACCCCGCAGGGGCTTATGGTCGAGTTTAAAGATAACTGGGGCAACTATTATAAAATACTGGAAGAAAGATTTTACGAGACTGACCAATAAAATTTATCGATTTGAAAACTTTAAAAATATTAAGCAATCAGAATAAATTATACAGCGAAACTACCAGCGAGGCCTTTTACAGCGATGAGCAAAGTGATTTTTCCATCAGGATGGTAACCAGGGGCAACGAGGAATACAGGCTGAATAATAAAACCGTCAACGTTTTCCCGGGGTACTTTTTGATCTTGAACGATGGGACAAGCTATCAGCGTAAAATTTATACCGATGGGCTGTCAAATACCTTTTCAGTACAATTCTCAAAAAAGTTTTTAGCTGATTACAACCGCTCACTTATTTGCAATGATGCAGCATTAATGAATATGCCCTTTGACTATGCTGATAGTTCCCCAGTTTTTTATGAAACACTCTATCCCTTTAAAAACGACCTGATGTTTACCCTGCTACACCTGAAAGACCATTTCGACAAAAAAGTAAATAACGAATTATTGATAAATGAATACCTGTACCATTCCTTGTTGCTTTTTTACCAGGTTCACAATAAAGAGGTGTTCGTAAACAGCGGGCGGCTTAACTTTGTAAAACCGGGTACCCGCAAAGAGTTATTTAAAAGGCTTAACAATGTTAAAGATTACATGATCAGCAATTGCAACCAGGCATTAGGTATTGACGAGCTGAGCAAAGTTGCTTGTTTATCTGAATGCCATTTGTATAAATTATTCAAGGAGCTGTACCATTGTTCGCCCCATCAATACTTACTAAAAGTACGGCTTAACAAGGCTAAAAGCCTGCTTTGTGATACCAATTACCCAATTAATGAGATAGTGGGCATGGTTGGGTTTGAGAATGCAAGTTCTTTTATACGGTTGTTTAAGAAAATTTTTACAGTAACACCCCAAAATTACAGGGCTAAAAATGTCGCATGATCATCAGGCTTTTAGTTGTAGTAAATAACTTCTAAATTGTCAGTCAAAAAAAAGAACAGGATCATTAAGAACAAATTAAAACTATATGAAATGAAAAACAAATTTAAAAGAAACGGGGCCGGGTACTTATTTGCGATCACCTTGCTCCTGCTCACCAGCAGCTTTACCAGCCTGGGTAGCAGGCCATCTAACGAAAAACTTATTAGAGATTATTACGCCGCGTATGAGAAAAAAGATTGGAATATGTTGAAGTCCCTTCTCGCTGATGGCTTTACTTTCACCAGCCCAAATGATGATCATATTGATTTAGCGGCATATAAGGAAAGATGCTGGCCAAATTCCGCCAACATCAAAAGGTTTGATATTGATAAGCTTATGGTTAATGGAGATGATGCCTTTGTGACCTATAATGGCTGGACCATGGACGGCAGGGTGTTCCGGAACACGGAGTATTTTAAATTTAAAGACGGGAAAATAAAGGAGAATGCCTGTTTCTTTGGCCCTGGTATAAGTTTCCCTAATAATAAGGGAAAATAAAGGGATGTCAGTATTCTTTGGCACCGACCGGGAGGCCCTGTTAAATTATTGTCTGAATAATGATTTTGTGATATGAATACTGATGAGTTTCTGATAGCAAAAACAATAGAACTGTTTGAGTCAAATACCGGATGGGGCGACAGTGATGAATGGTCCAACCAGGATTTTGTGATATTAAGCGAGAAGATACAGGAGCGTACGGGCGTGGCGCTAAGCCATGTAACTTTAAAAAGAATTTGGGGTAAAGTAAAATACGATAGCCTGCCCAATATACACACCCTTGATACGCTGGTGCAGTTTCTGGGGTATGAAAATTGGAGGGCGTTTAGATCGCAAAATGCTAATTGGAACGCAAGCGCGAAAACGGTCGAACAAACTATTACTAACGGGCACTATATTGATAATAAAAACGAACCGAAAAAGAATAAAAGCATTTTAAAAACTGTTTTATTTATTGCAATCCCGGTTGCTTTAATCCTCACAATAGTAATCGTGTCGGGCTTAGTCATCGCACCCCTTGCAATGTTCGGATCTGCCGGCAAGGTAAAATCTGCGATGGAACGATCTAACGAAAAAATAGTCAGAGAGGTTTACACCGCTAATGAGAAAAAAGATTGGAACACGTTGAGGTCCCTTTTCGCTGATGGGTTTACTTTCAGCAGTCAAGGCAATGATCATATTGATATAAAGTTATACAAGGTAAGGTGCTGGCCAAATGCCCGCAACATCAAAAGTTTTCATATTGATAATCTTGTCGTTGTTGGAAATGACGTCTTTGTACGCTATCATAGCTGGACCATGGATGGCAAGGAAATGGAGAACACAGAGTATTTTAAACTTAAAGCCGGCAAAATAAAGGAGTTTACATGTTTCTTTGGCCCGGGTACAAGTTTCCCTGATAATAAGGCAAAATAAAGGAAATACAAATTTTCTTTGGCCCCGATCAGGAGTTCATTTTGAAATGCGATGAAAAAAAATCACTTATTTCAAAAAAACGGCCTTGAAATTTGCATTTCAAGGCTGTTTTTTATCAGTAGCCCCGACGGGAATCGAACCCATATCTAAAGTTTAGGAAACTTCTATTCTATCCATTGAACTACGGGGCCAGGCGAATTTCGGATTTGGGATTTACGATTCCGGATTTAGTAAATTCCTTTGTTCGCGAAATTTCTGCAAATGTGCGAATTTTGAGTGAGTTAGTCAAAACAATTTATGGTTTAGTGCGTGGTTGATTGAGTTGGATTAAGTTGATTAGGTTAAAAATCCGCACATCTGCATATTTGCACACCCGCACATCAATTTTCAAATCTTCAAATCAACACATTTTCAAATCAAATCACCTCACCACCGAGCCGTTATGCATATCGTCATTGCCTGCGGAAACAAAATCAAGCTTGCCATCGGCGTTTTCGGCCATCAGGATCATGCCCTGCGATAGGATGCCTTTTATTTCGCGCGGCTCGAGGTTTATCAATACGCTCACTTTTTGGCCGATGATGGCTTCGGGTTCAAAATATTCGGCAATGCCTGATACGATGGTGCGCTGGTCGATACCGGTATCAATGGTAAGCTTCAGCAGCTTTTTTGTTTTGGCTACCTTTTCGGCCGTTAAAATGGTGCCGGTGCGGATGTCCATGGCTGCAAAGCTTTCATAATTGATATTTTCTTTTGCGGGCACTATTTCCGCTTGTTTTTGGGGTGTCGGTGCCGCTTTTTTGTCTGCTAATTTTTTGATCTGAAAATCAATGGCTTCATCTTCCACCTTTTCGAACAATAAGGCAGATTGATTTAGCTGATGCCCGTTTGCAAAGGCAATTTCCCTTTCGAAAGTAATCGCGCTAAACGGCAGGTTAAGCATTTCAACTATCTTTTTTACCGTTGCAGGCAAAAATGGCTGCAGGCACGATGCTAAGTGACCAATCAAGATCAAACTGTTATGCAAAGTTGTTTTGGCGCTGTCGGGGTCAGTTTTTATAGTTTTCCAGGGCTCATTTTCAGTAAGGTAACGATTACCAAGGCGTGCAATTTCCATTACAGCCTGTAAAGCCTGCCTGAATTTGTAGGTCTCCAGGCTTGTTTCAAGTTCGTCATAAAAACGGCCCAACTCCGCTTCAAGGTGCTTGTCTGTCAGCACAATTTTAGCAGCATCGCTTTCAATTTTACCATCGTAAAATTTGTGCATCAGTATCATAACCCGGTTCACATAATTGCCCAAAATGGCCACCAGCTCGTTGTTTACGCGGGCCTGGTAATCTTTCCAGGTAAATTCGCTGTCGCTGGTTTCTGGGAGTATCGAAGTTAACACATAACGCAGCTCATCCTGCTTGCCGGGGAATTCTTCGAGGTACTCATGCAGCCATACCGCGTGGTTGCGCGAGGTAGAAAGTTTATCGCCCTCGAGGTTTAAAAACTCGTTTGCCGGTACATTTTGCGGTAAAACATATTCACCATGCGCATGCAAAATAGCCGGAAAAATAATGCAGTGGAACACAATATTATCCTTGCCGATAAAATGCAGCAGGCAGGCATCATCCGCTTCATTTGGCTGCTTTTTCCAGTATAATTTCCAATCCCTGCCATTATCTATCGCCCACTGTTTGGTGGAAGAAATGTAGCCGATGGGCGCGTCCATCCACACATAAAGCTTTTTTCCTTTTGCTTCTTCCAATGGCACATCAATACCCCAATCCAAATCGCGGGTCATGGAGCGCGGCTGTAAACCCGATTTTAACCACGATTTACACTGCCCGAACACGTTTACTTTCCACTCCCCTTCTTTGGCGTCTATCCATTTTTCCAGCCAGGGCTGGTACTTATCCAACGGCAAATACCAATGTTTTGTGAGCTTTAACACCGGCGGTTTGCCGCTTAAGGTCGAAATAGGATTGATCAGGTCGGTAGGGTTTAACGAAGTGCCGCAATTTTCGCACTGGTCGCCGTAGGCATTGGGATAACTGCAGTTAGGGCAGGTGCCGATAATATAGCGGTCGGCTAAAAACTGCTGGTAATCTTCATCAAAGTACTGTTCCGAGAATTTCTCTATAAATTCATCCTTCTCGTAAAGGTTTAAAAAAAACTCCTGTGAAAGCGCGTGATGTATGGGCGCCGAGGTACGGTGATAAAAATCAAACGATATCCCGAATTCCACAAAACTATCTTTTATCTGTTTGTGGTACCTGTCAATAATTTCCTGCGGAGTAGTGTTTTCCTTTTTGGCTTTTATGGTGATCGCGGCACCGTGTTCGTCGGAGCCGCAGATATACACCACATCCTTTTTTTTCAGGCGCAAATAGCGTACAAAAATATCTGCAGGCAAATACGCGCCGGCCAAATGCCCGATATGCAAGGGGCCATTGGCATACGGTAAAGCCGATGTTACGGTGAAACGTTTAAATTTATTTAGCTTTGACATGTGAGTACGGTGTTCTCGGCAAAGATACTTTTTTAGTCCGAAAGTCCGGAAGTCCGAAAGTCCGAAAGAAAGATTGTAGTCGGAAAGTCCGGCAGTCCGAAAGAAAGACAAAAAGTTTTTTTAATATTGACGAATGGATAAACCCGCGACTGCAGCTTCTTCCGGACTTTCGGACTTCCGGACTTCCGGACTACTTCCCCCCCACCTCAAAAAGGGAGACAAAATAGCCATCGCCTGCCCGGCGAAAAAATTGCCTGCCCCGATGACGGATGCGGTAAAGCTTTTACAATCATGGGGATTGGAAGTTATTTTGGGTGAGACCGTTGAAGCCAGTTATCACCAGTTTGCCGGGGATGATGACCTCAGGGCCCGCGACCTGCAGCGTTTTATTGATGACGACAGCATTAAAGCCATCATAGCAGCCCGCGGCGGTTACGGTACCATCAGGATGATCGACAAAGTTGACTTCAGCAGCTTTGCCAAAAACCCGAAATGGCTGGTTGGCTTTAGTGATATTACGATACTGCACACCCATTTATTTGCAAACTACGGGGTGCAAACCATTCATGGGCAAATGCCGGTAAATATCCCGGATGCGTCGGCCCATTCATTAGAAACATTAAGAAAGGCATTGTTTGGAGAGCCGCTTAACTATCAATTTACCTCGCATGCCCTCAACCGCAGCGGCGAAGCCACCGGGGTATTAGTCGGCGGCAATTTATCCCTGCTTATAGCGGTATCAGGCTCTGTTTCGGACCTGGATTACCATGGAAAAATATTGTTTATCGAAGACGTTGGCGAGTATTTATATTCCATTGACCGTATGATGCGCAACCTGAAACGCGCCGGCAAGTTGCAGCACCTGGCGGGTCTTATTGTCGGTGGTTTTGCTGATGTAAAGGACAACGACATCCCCTTCGGGCAAACCGTGCCCGAAATTATTATGGAAGTGGTAAAGGATTATGATTACCCCGTATGCTTTGATTTCCCCGCAGGTCATATTCCCGATAATTGCAGCCTGGTATTAGGGAAAACGCTAAATTTGTCGGTAAACAACGAACACGTAATTTGTCAGAACCCGGATTAAACTGATTTTACGGATTTATCTGATTAGAAATCGGCTAAATACAGCGATTCAGTAATTCAACCTTAAAACCATTCCAACTCAAAAAATCACTAATTCACTAATTCAACATTGGCAACATTCCGATTCACTAATTCACTAAATCACTAATTCAACCTTAAAACCATGGCTCTCTTCAGCAATTTAGGCAATTATAAAAACTTCGGGTTATTAGTGATCCGGGTGGGTTTAGGTTTGATGTTTATTTACCATGGCTACCCCAGCTTAGGCGGCGGTGTAAAGACCTGGGAGGCATTAGGGAGCTCAACCAAATACATAGGTATCCATTTCTGGCCGGTATTTTGGGGGCTGTTAAGCGCGGTAGTTGAAACCTTCGGCGGCTTTTTGCTGATCATCGGGCTTGCGTTCCGCCCTATATGTATCCTGCTGCTTATTAACCTGCTAATTGCTGCAGCCATGCATTTTGGGAAAGGGGATGGATTAGACGGCGCCGCTCACGCCATTGAGGACGCCATTGTATTTGCCGGGATGATTTTTGTCGGGCCGGGCCGCTTTAGCGTGGATAAGAGGTGATGTATTGGTTGATTGGTTGATTAAGTTGATTGAGTTGGATTAGGTTGATTATGTTAAAATTTGGAATAATCTAACTCACCCGATAACTACCGGGTCAACAACTCACTCAATCAACTTAATCGACCATTCTGTATAACTTAGTTATTTTTGCCGAAACGTCAGTTGCAGCTTCTTTCGGACTTTCGGACTTTACTGACTTTCGGACTAATTCCCCTCACTCATTCATAAACTCGCCTAAACCTTTTAAAAAATTGTCGTCAATATCATCTGCATCATGCGCCGACAAATATTTATTTGCTTTATCGGCATCGGCTGCAAATGCATTTTTTATAGCTTTTCTTTTAAGCGCGATTTTCTGCGGCTGGCCCCCCGGCAACTTAACAACATAATAAGCCCCTTCATCTATATACGAATCGTAGTTATTACCACTGCTGGTTATGCCGTTTGTTTGAAAATCGGCCTTCAGGAATTTTGTGCCAAGGTTCTTATATATTTTATAATTACTGCCCGACGCCAATACCTCCAGGTAATGATTGGGATCAATTGCCGGCACATTTTCAAAAGTATAAGGCACGTCTTTATCGTCAAATAATGTAAACTGTTTTATCTGGTTTTTATCTACCATTCTCATCGTTTTTCCATCAGTGGTAAACAGTAATTCGCCGTCAATTTTTTCGTAATTGAACAGGTAACTATCATTCTGATGAATAACGTCGGAGTTGGATAGGGCGTAACCATGTACCCAATCGTTAAATAAGTACGGGCTGCCGTGCAGTTCTTCCTCTTGCGTCCCAAAACGGGTAAGCGGCCTTGCCTCCCGGTTGGTGCCGCCGATTTCTTCGGTCTTAAAAATATCGCCCGAGTTATCTACTTTAGGCGTGCCCGCTGCCCCGCCCGCCTTCATTACTATTTTGATGCTCGACTGGTTATCAATTTTAACCACCGACTCCTGGTAATTATTACTGGTGGCCATAAGCCTCGATGAAGGGTTCGCATTAATTATAAATGCGCCGTCAGGGTCAGAATACGTGGCATAGTTATGTTCCGCATCTTTAATAAATGCGAAAGGGACCGGCTTACCCTGTTCATCGGTTACTGTGCCGCTTATTGCAATGGTTTGCCCGAACGTTATGGCGCTTATCAAAATAAATAAGCTAAATACAATTGTTTTTTTCATATTATTTTATTTCCTGTTACCTAATTACACTAAACTACCTAAGGCCGAAAATTATGAATTTATAACTAAAACAACAGGTGATTATTGTAACAAATTTGTGTTTTTTATTGTACAAACTTTAGCGTATCGCATTGAATATCTGCTTTCCGTTCGTCAGGAGGCCTATTTAACTCCAATGCACCAAAAAAAGAGGCCCCGGTAAACCGGAGCCTCTTGCGAATAAGTACTTTACTCTTTTAAATCAACTATTTGATGTAAGTGTCCACAATATAACCTGTCGCGGATGTCTGTTTAGTAAATTCGAAATGGAACAATTTCAACGCCTGGGCATACGTGTAAGGCCCCGCCGCAGTAGCAGAATTAGGAGTGACCGATAAAAACTGAGGCCCCTGGGTTATATTTACTCCAGCGTTCGCAATGGCCGCCAAATCCGAGGCCACAAAGCTCACCTGGAAATTAGAATATGTACCGTCTGCATTTTTTACAAAGGTAATATCATAACGTAAAGCCGGTGGCGGCGAATCATAAGCTGTATAAACCTGAACCTCTGTTGGCGATACAGGTACAAAAGTTGCCGAACCCCCGTTAAACGATAAGCCGTTACGGGCTCCGGTTGAATCTGGGCCTGCAAAGCGCTCAAAATTATACCTGTAGGTTCCGGCAAAATCATTACCAATAACATGGAAATAATGCACGCTCATGTTTGCACTTATAGGCACGCTACCGGCACTTTTAATTGCCACGGGGAGCATATAGCTTTTTGCGGGGTCCAGCAAATATTTGTTAATAGTTATTGTTGAATAAGCAAATTGCGCGCCAGCCGGTATATTTACCGAAGTAGCGGTGAATACGTAAGCGCTGGCCGGCATTACATTGTAAACAATACCAGGGTTCGCAGCATTATATTTTGCAACTAAGGTGGTATCTACACCAAGTGTTACGGTCAGGGCCGGATTCGGGTTTGCGGTGGCGTAATCCACGCCAAATTTAATTACCGCGGTATCGGCAGTTACGGCGTCATCACCAAAATAATTACTGGCAAGGCCGCTCAACGGCATATCTACAATATTGCCCGCGCCCGCAAAATTAAGGTACCTCGTATCTTTTAAACAAGACGAGAGTCCGATTGCAAGTAAGGTCGTTAATAATATTAGTTTTTTCATCTCTTTAAATTTTAAATTGTCATTATTTGGCCCAGAAAATTTTTGAACTGAACTTATCTATACTGCCTTCAGCCGCCACGTTGGTCGCATTGGTTTCATATTCTAAGAAAGGATAGAAAATTCGGGCAACCTGGTTAGGGGCGTTAGCAGAAGGGAAAATCGACGTAGGGACGGCTGGGTAACCTGTCCTGCGGTTTTCGTTGAATGCTTCAAGTGAGCCATAAATGGCTAAGGCGGCCCATTTTTGGGTAATGATCGCTTTAACCTGGGCTTCTAACGCGCCTGCTGTTGGAAAAGCTATTGCCGGCTGGGCGGCATAGGTAGCAGCAGCATTATCAGCATCAGGAACGGCGTCGGCCTCGAATGAAGAGGCTATACCTGCGTTATAAAAAGTGGCAGCGGCGGCGGCGCCCCCGGGGATAAGTCCCTTAGCTGCTCCTTCTGCCTGTAAAAACAAGGCTTCGGCCGATGACATGATAACTGCACTCTGTACAGGGGATTGCAACACGCCGGGGCCTACCAAACTTGGGATGATGGCGCCGGGCGTACCGTCAATAGTTCCGAAGGGCGGTAAATTATACCCGAAAGTTGTAGAAACAATGGGGACACCGCCTTGTACAGTTACCAGGCCGCCGACCTGAACCCCGGTAGCGGTTGCAGCATCGGTGGTGGTGCTCCCGCTATAAACTTCAACCAAACGCGGGTCATTATTGTCCCCGAAGAATTTGGCCATGTATGAATTTGCCTGGTATTCTGATTTATCAGTTTCGGCGCCGCCGGTTTGAGTTACACCCCAGTTGCGTTCAAGCGGGGTTTGCTGTCCGCCATCGGCATCAATGTTCGCGTAGCCCGGGTTTACAGTAGCAGGTATTGCATCTGTAAGGTACCCTAATGATGCTGTAGCCTTAACCGCAGCTGATAAAGTTGCATAATCTCCTGAAGTAGCAGAACTGGTAGACTCGCGAAGGGCAAGCCTCAGTTTCAGTGTATTCGCAAACAATATCCAGTTTTGCATAACACCGCCAAACATAACGTCAGCTGTCTGGGGGTTAGCTGCAGAAGCAGGCGCCTTCTGGATCATTGAAATAGCGGCGTCCAGCTGTTTCATCAGCGCAAGATAAATTGACTGGCCGGTATCATATTTAGGGTTTAAATTTTTTGAACCCTGTAATGCCTCGGTATAAGGTACATTATTGTAATTGTCGACCAATGCTTCAAACTCATAAGCCATCATTATGTTGGCTATCGCCTGGTAATTCGGCTCGGTGGTCGACCCTAAAAGTGCGTTGTAGTTTGATACGTTCAAATAATTATCCTGCCATACAGACTGGTAATTAGAAGTAGTGAACTGATACTCCTCTAACTGGAGGTTTGCCTGGAAACCGGTGCTCCAGCTCATGTACCCAACCCAGCAGGTGTACATGGCATAGTCGGGGCCGTTCACAATATCTGCAGTGGTTTTTAAAGCACCCGATAAAAGCAAATTTGGCGATGCGACCGATGGCACATTGGGGTTATCGGTTAGGTTGAGATAACCTTTCTTACAACTGCTTCCCGCAATCGTAAGAAGAATGAATATAGTTGATATATACTTTTTCATCATATTTTAATTAAAATGTAACGTTTATACTTGCTCCGTAAATACGTGTTGGCGGATTTTCGTTTGTATTGTTTACGCCAATACCATTGTTGCCGGCGCTATATGCAAACTCAGGGTCAGTCCATGTATTTGTTTTTGGCCTGAACATGAGTAAGTTTCTGCCTATTATCGCAAACTGGGCCCTTTTTATAAACTTAGACTGCTTAACCCATTGGGTAAGGTCAAAGGCTAAATCAGCTTCTCTTAATTTCCAGAAAGCGCCGCTGGTGGTATAAGTGCTTGCGGCATTGTAGAAAGACCCGTTATCCCAGAAGTTAACGTTGCCTTCCTGCACCGTTACGTTGGTATTTTTAGTATAAACAGGGTTTGCTGCGGTCCCGGTATTGATCACCGAACCAGGGAATACAAAAACCTGGCGCCCGGCGGAAGCGGTAAGGGCTGCCGTACCTGATGCATACGAACCAGGTAAGCCGCCGTTATAAACTACGTACCCGGTACGAAATTCTTCAACTGCAGTAAGCGTTACAAATTTGTAGCTTATGGTTTGTGTTAAACCCAAAAGATATTTCGGTGTTAACTGCCCCAAATTAATCAGGTTGCTGTTAAGCGAAGGATAACCGGTAACAGGGTCAACAATAACGTTGCCTTTAGGGTCACGGTTTAAATCGGAACCAACCAATTCAGGAAAGGGCTGGCCAACAACGGCTTCAACCGCCGCGTTGCTGTAACCGCCTATACTGATCTGGTGGATACCATTAAATAACGAAATTACCTTTGAATTTTGAATGGCAAGGTTACCTGATAAGATTAAACCGATACCATTCTGGGCTTTGGTAAGCGCCTGGATGTCGAGCTTAAACTCATAACCTGTATTCTGAACTTCACCAACGTTAATAAACGTACCCAAATACCCGGTAGAAGGCGAGGTGCTTACGTTAAGCGTTTGATTTTTGGTTTTGCTATCGTAATAAGTGGCGTTGAAGTTAACACGGTTGTCCCAAAAGCCCAGGTCGACACCAAACTCAAGCTCTGTTGTAATTTCGGGCTTTAATGTCGGGTTGTTAAGTGTGGTATTTAAACTTAAAGCGCCGGTGTTGCCATACGGGAAACCTGCTGTTGGGGTGAAAGTGTTATTAATGCTATAGGGGGATATGTTCACGTCACCCACCTGGCTGTATGAACCCCTTAATTTAGCATAGGTTACTGTTTTATTGTTTTTCCATGCGTCAACCAGGTCTGTTAATACCAGTGATCCTTTTACCGAAGGGTAGTAGAATGACCTGTTAGTGGCCGCAAGTCGCGAGTCGTTGTCATTACGTAATGTTCCTTCTATGAAGGCGAAATCTTTGTAGCCTAAGGTCAGGTCGCCAAAATAATCCACCTGGCGTATTTCTTCAGTTTCCTGGCTGGTTGCCGGAACGCCTAAAATACTGCCGATGTTATAAAAGCCGTTCACCAAAAGGTTGGTGCTGCTGTTTTGTATATTTTGATAATATTCCTGCCATATAGTATTTCCCAGTATCAAGCTGGTTTTAAAATCATTGAAAAACGTTTTATGGAAGGTTAGTAACGCGTCCTGCTGAATACGGGAGTAGCCCTGGGGGCCTGCGCCGGTAGCGGTGGTACCGTCACCGAATTGTGTGGTATTCCAAACCGCGCCCGGTACATTGGCGCCGCTCAGTGCAGCACCGGTTCCGTAACCGCCGGTTGGATCGCTGAAAGCATAAGGGCTAAAGTCAACCTCTGCACGGGTTTGCTGTTCCTGCGCGGTACCGCTGTTATCAGCCAAACGGTATTGCACATCCAGCCATTTTAAAGGCCTTAAAGTAGCGGCCAAACTGCCGTTAAAAACATCGGAGCGGAGATTTGTTCTAGAATTATTTACGATCCAGTAAGGATTGATACCGTAAGAGTTAAACCAGGTATTCTGATCGGCAAAAGGGGCGTTCGGGTTTTTAAAGTTTTCCAGTGGTACCCACGATGGCGTATTTAACAGGGTGGTCAATAAGTCACCGTCGTCAAATCCTAAATAACCAACAGGCGCATTACCCGGAAGGGTAGTTGTGGTTTTGCTGGTCATCTGTTGCGTAAACCCTGCGGTAACATCCAGGGTTAATATCCCTGTTGTTTTTGTAGCGGTTAAACGGGCCGCGGTCCTGTTATAAGTATCCATCGGCACTGTACCAGTCCTGTCGAGGCGGTTGGCTGATATATTAACGCCGTTCGCAGCATCGCCAGATGAATACGAAACGTTGTTTTCTTCACTATGCCCTGTTTGGAAAAACGCCAGGCGCGGATCCTTTTTAGGGGTCGAATAAGGATATTTTTGCAATGTGCCATCAGGCAGCGGGATACCCAGTTGGGTTAACACGCCGGTATAACGCGGGCCATACGATTGATTTTCAAAAGGTACCGGTGCAATAACATACCCTGTTATAGGGTCAATTGCAAACCCTTCACCGCCGAAGGAACCAAATTGGGTTTGCAGGTCGGGGAAATAAGAGATTTGCTCTAACTGGTAGGTATTGGTATAGGTTACCTGCGGCGCGCCCGTTGTGCTGCCGCGTTTGGTAGTAATAACCAAAGCGCCGTTTGATGCTTCAGAACCGTACAGGGCCGCAGCACCTGCACCATTCAAAATGTTAACGCTTTCAATATCGTCAGGGTTGATCGTGTTCACCTCGTTTGGTGAAACCGGTACGCCATTCAATACAACCAGTGCGTAGTTGTTACCATTAATGTGGCGGTTGCCGCGCAAGGTAAAACGGGTATCGGGATCAATACCGTTGTCCACAGTAGTTACAACCAAACCGGGCGCCTTTGCAGTTAAACCGTTTGTAAAATTGCTTGGGTGGGCTTCGGTAAGTGATTTGGCAGTGATATTAGTTGCCGCGTACCCAAGCTCCTTGGCCTGGTGCTTAACACCTAATGTGGTGGTTACCACAACCTCGCCGAGCTGGTTGCTGGCTACGTTTAACACCGCGTTCACCACAGCACCGGTCACGGAGACCTGCTGCGTTTCATAGCCGATAAAGCTAAATACTAAAGTTGTACCGCTTGCTGGTACATTAATAGTGAATTTACCTGCTGTGTTTGTTTGGGTACCCACATTGGTACCCTTTACCTTTACTGTTACTCCCGGGATGGGCAGGCCGTCGTCTTTAGACGTAACCGTACCAGTAACTGTACGGTTTTGTGCAAATACCTGAGTAATGCATAACATCAGGAAACACAAACTTACTAGTAGAAGTTTTTTCATGTTTGTTAATAATAAGATCAGTTAATAGTTAATTAGTTATAAAAGTACTGTTACGTTATCAAATTGTCAAGTTAAATCTTTAAAAACGTTACTTTTTTTTGAAAAAACCCAAGTTTTCTTAATAAAAGTAATTATTTTAGTACTATGTATTGCATAATACAATTTAAAACATATATCTTTGTTGTATGATTGTTGAAAATACACAAACCCAAATGCGGAAAGGAATACTGGAGTATTGCATACTTTCCATTATAGCTAAGGGCGAAACCTATGCTTCGGACATAATTGCCGAGTTGAAAAAGGCCCAACTGCTTGTAGTTGAGGGTACTTTGTACCCTTTACTTACCCGTTTAAAAAACAATGGCCTGCTCACCTATAACTGGGTTGAGTCGACTTCGGGGCCGCCGAGAAAGTATTATATCTTATCAGATGAGGGCAGGAGCGTGCTTGAGCAACTGGATAAGACCTGGGAAGAACTATTATTTGCTGTGCAAACGGCAATTGGGGAAAGAAAACAGTAGCAGTGGGCAGTTTGCAGTGGGCAGTAAGCAGTTCGCAGCAGGCAGTTTGCAGTTTGCTAATGACCAATGACTAATGACCAATGACAATAAATAAAAAATCATCATGAACAAAACAATTATCATAAACATAAACGGCATCGTCTTCCATATAGAGGAGGACGCCTACGAAATATTAAAAAAATACATGACGGATGTAAAACGTCATTTTATGAACTCGGCGGACAGCCACGAAATCACAACCGACATAGAAAACCGCATAGCTGAGATGTTTTCGGAAATCTTACAGCGGGAGAGCAAACAGGTTATTGTTGAACAGGACGTGAACGCTGTTGTTGAACAAATGGGATCGGTAGCTGATTTCGAGAGCGCCGAAAACGACGACAAGGGCGATCAAACAAGCTATACCTATAATAATAGGAATAATAGGGAAGGCCGCCGCCTGTTCCGCGACCCGGACGATCATTTATTGGCCGGTGTTTGCGCGGGCATAGCAAATTACTTCGATATGGACCCCGTATGGGTAAGGCTGATCTTCGCGGTTTGCATAGTGATAGGAGGCAGCGGCTTTTTACTGTATTGTATACTGTGGATAGTTGTGCCGAAAGCCGTTACCCGCGCCGACAGGATGGCCATGAAAGGCGAAAAACAAAACCTGCAGGGTTTTAAAAAGAACTTTGAAGACGAACTAAGTTCTGTTCGGCAAAACTTTTCCAACCTGGGCCACGAAGCAAGGCCGTTTGTTTATAAGGCACGCGATTTTTTCGGTGATTTTTTTCACCACTTCGGCATTTTTTTAGCCGGCACGGGTAAAGTGTTTATTAAAATTATCGGTGTTTTTATTCTTTTGGCTTGTTTTGGGTTTTCAATTGCACTGATTGTTGGCGTTATTGCCTTTGTTGGCTTTGGCGCCGGGCATACCAATGATCTTTTTCCTTTCCGGATGATTGTCAATGAGCATGCAGATAATATTTATTTGTGCGCGTTCGTCGCCATCTTCGTTCCCTTGCTAAGTATTATATTAGTTACCCTTAAAGGTATTTTTAACGTAGGCAACATCGGGCGGTCGACTGGTACGGTATTTCTGGTTCTATGGTTATGTGCTTTGTCTATGCTGATATATTATGCGGTAAAAATATCATCGAATTTCAGGGAGGAGGCGACCTTTGTCCAAACTGTCAATCTAAAAGCTACCAAAAACAATACCTATTATTTAAAACTGAATGATATCAAATATTTTTCGCACGACGACAGTGTGCGGCTCGATATAAAAGATCATTTCCGGAACATGGTGGTAACGGATGAAAATTATAATGGCTTTCACGGTGAGCCGCAAAGCGTGAGCATAAATATTGAGAGGGGTGATGTTAGTTACCCTGTACTGGAAGAGTCGTACAGCGCCAAAGGCGGCAATTATGAAGACGCCCTCTTTAACGCCCGCAATACAAGTTATGTATTTGCGCAGCAGGATACCGTTTTAAAATTTGACTATACCCTGCGCAAAAGGCCAAATGCATCGTGGCACGACGAAGAAGTTGAGCTCACGTTAAAAGTGCCCCTCAATTCGAAGCTTGTAATTGACCAGAAACTGGATAATTACTTACACGATATTAATGTTTATGACTGCAAGATCCTTAATAAACAGGATAAAGCAACATCATCGGTATTTGTTATGACCGATAATGGCATACAATGTAAAGTTGACACCCTGGTAACCGCGAAAAAGGATAGCGTTAAAAGAGATAGTACCCGGTAGGCAGTGGGCAGTTGGCAGTAGGCAGTGGGCAGTTGGCAGTGGGCAGTGGGCAGTTGGCAGTTGGCAGTTGGCAGTTGGCAGTTGGCAGTTTGCAGCAGGAGCGTTTTCAGCGGCCTGATGCAAACTGCCCATTTTTATAATTGCAAACTGCCAACTGCCAACTGCTAACTGCAAACTTTCGCACCCCGCCCGTTTTTTTCCGCCATTCACCGACAAATGCCCGTCATTTACCGAAAAAGGCAAAAACCCCTGTAACCTTCGGCTGCATTTTCGCATCTTAAATATAGTATTATAGAGCTTTTGAGAATGATAAATAAGCGGGATCTGTTTCGTTAGTCACCAAAAACCGCCTGCTGGTCAAAAAAGTTTCGGCAGAAAGACCGAGGAGTGTTCTTTTACATAAAAATGAAAAACATGAAAACCAAACAAGGATATAAAATAAATAAACAATCCGGGCCGGCATAAGCCTGGGCCAATATCTCCCCGGCAGAAGTCTTTCGTACCAGGAGAAATCAAAGATTTAATTAGTATAAAAAAAAGAACAAAAATTCTTTAATGGGCAAGCTATTGCCAAAAAGTTGAACTATAACCATGAAACGATCTATCATACCTATATTATATATACTTTTCCTGCTTACCATCAGTACGGGGTCAACATTTGCACAAACTACTAAACCGGAGGCTAAAATTTCGGGAGCATTGCTTGATGAAAACGGCAAACCGATGGACTACGCCACCGTAAGTTTACTTAAAGCGCAGGATTCGTCGGTTGTTAAAGGCACTTTGAGCAACCAAACAGGCGCGTACACATTTGATCATATAAATTCAGGCACTTATATTATTAAGGCTACGGTAGTTGGATACAAGGCCGCCACTAAAACGCTCACCGTGTCTGACAGCATAACCAATCTTGACGTCCCCGCTTTGAAAATGCAGCCGGGGACCCAAACATTGAACACCGTTAACATCGTATCTTCCAAACCATTGATAGAGCACAAGATCGACCGTACCGTAATGAACGTTGAGAACAGCGTACTTGCAGCAGGCAATTCCGCAATGGATATACTGGAAAGGGCTCCCGGTGTTTCGGTCGACAAAGATGATAACATCAGCCTTAAAGGCAAGCAGGGGGTTACGGTTATGATCAATGACAAGCTTACCTACCTAACATCGGCCCAGTTGGCTACCCTGCTCCGCTCAACCGATGGTACCACTATCCAGTCCATCGAGATCATTACCAATCCCTCGGCTAAGTACGATGCAGCCGGCAATTCGGGCATCATCAATATCAAACTTAAAAAGAATAAGCAAACCGGCACCAATGGCAGTATAACCGCAGGGGCCGGCTACGGGGCCTATGGTAAGGATAATGAAAATGTAACTTTAAACCACAAAGAAGGGAATCTGAATATCTTCGGCTCTTTTAGTCATAACGATAACAAGCGCATACAAAATATAGGGATCATGCGGATCATTCCCGACACTACCATCGGTGGCCCCTCAACTTATTTCAGGCAGACAAGCCCTTTCATCGAAGCTGACCACAATAACAGTTACCGCCTCGGGGCTGATTACGACCTGTCATCAAAAAACACATTGGGCTTTGTTGCCAGCGGCTATTTTAACGGCGAACAGGATAACATAGATGACCGTACCTATATCGGCCCCAGCTTTAACCAGGTGGATTCGACGTTACGCACAGTTTCTGGTGTTCATCAAACCTATCACAACATCGCCTTTAATTTAAATGATACCTATAAAATTGATACCGCAGGCCAGGAACTAAGCGCCGATCTTGATTATTCGCAGTTCAAAAACAACTCGCTTTCGCAATATGTTACCGATTATTACCTGCCCGACGGCAGCGTTCAGCACCCCGAAGCTTTTTTAGGTAACCTTACCCCATCAGTCATCAATATTCGCACTGGCAAGGTTGATTATACCAAACCGATCACCAAATCATTAAAACTGGAATCGGGTCTTAAATTCAGTGATGTGAAAACAGATAATAACCTTACGGAAAAGACCGACCCGGCCGACCCTTATGTAAGCACCAACCATTTTATTTACGATGAAAAGATAGACGCGGGTTATATCAATTTGAATAAGGATTTTAAAGGCTATTCGGTACAGGCGGGTTTAAGGGCCGAATACACCAGTTCCATCGCCAACGGCGATTCGGCAACTATTGTTTCTATCATACCGAGGCATTATCTTAACCTGTTCCCAAGCTTGTTTTTAAGCCATACTATTAACGATAAAAACGAGATGACATTTTCGTACAGCCGCCGTATCGACCGGCCGCAGTATGATAACCTTAACCCCTTTGTTTTTCACATCGATCCTTACACTTATCAAAAGGGCAATCCCTATTTAAGGCCGCAGTACACCAATAATTTTGAATTTAACTACACCTATAATAAGAACATCACTTTAACATTAGGTTACAGTAAAACCACCGATGTAATAACCGAAGTGCCCGGCACCGATCCGGCCACAAAAGTATCGTTTATAACAAATGATAATTTACAGGTGCAAAATGCTTATAACGTTAACCTTTATGCGCCATATACTATTACCAAGTGGTGGGGGGGCAACATTAATGCAACCGCTTTTTACCTTGGCTTTAAATCAAACGGCCTGGAAGGCGGTAATTTAGACAGGGGCCAGCTTGCCTATAATATAAGGGCTACCGAAACATTTACGCCCTTTAAAGGCTACAAAGCCGAATTAACGGGCAATTACCAATCCGACCTTACTTATGGCCTTTATGATGTTAAGCCGCGCTACTCGGTTGACGCAGGAGTAAGCCACTCGTTCGCTGATAAAAAATTAAATGTAAAACTCTCCATGAGCGACATATTTAACACCCTGCACAACGATGTGAACAGCCAGTACCAAAACACCGACCTGTTTATTACCCAAAAACGCGAAAGCCGTATTACCCGTTTAACCCTCACCTATAACTTTGGCAATAATAAGATCAAAGCCAGGGAACATCAAACCGGGGCCGATGATGAGAAGAACAGGGTGAAGGGGAATAATTAGCCGGCAGTTTTGCAGTGGGCAGTGTGCAGGCGGAAGTTTGCCAGCCGGAAGTTTTGAAAAGACAGGCTTATAAACCAAAAAAGGCAACCTCGCAGGGCCGCCTTGGATACGCTTAGTCGTAAGTCCTGTTTAAAGAAAAGGAAAAATCCGACTTTCGACTTAAGACTTGAAACTATATTGCCGACGTATCTCCCCGGATGATCCCTAACAGCAGCGCAATAACTGCTATAACGAGTAAAACATAAATTAGTCCGCCTGCCGAATAAGCAAACACGCCTATCGCCCATCCTATTATAAGGATTACAGCGACGATGTAAAGTAGTGATCTCATAATGTTGTTTTTTATTTAGATGTACCGGGATTAACCAAATAATCGTGCCATATTTTATAGCCGTTAATTTTAACCTGTAAATAAGATTATCTGTTTAGAAAAGTCTACATTTCTATTCCATACCCCCCTTACGGTTGTCCATATATTGCTTATAAAAAGAAAAAATGTTGGAGAATTAATTTTTTGTTAAGTTTGCTTTCTTTTAAAACCAATTGCTATAAAAATATGTTTTTAGTTTCCATGCTGTCAACCCGGAGATTTTATTTGATCTTTTAATTCAAATGGATATGAAAAAATTATTACTTAGCGTCCTGATTACGTTTGGATCTGCCCAGTTATTTATACGATGCGTAACACTGTTTACGGGAACAAATAGTCTGCCGCCGCACCCATCACCATCCACTTCAGACATTAACAGAAATCTTCCTGTTAAGCTAAAGGAACCAGCCGGAACTATCGATAAGGTTATGAAATTCGAAACCGGGATAAAAAACAGTTTTACCATGCATGACCTGAATTTTACCGTTTTACCTTACAATATCGCAAAAATAAGTGGTATGCGGTTATTCTATAATCCAGATATGACCCTTGAAAGCTTTAGCCCGTTTAGCGCGTATAACTGGAGATGGCGATTGGTTGAATGACAAAGGTTGGTCTTAAGTCCGAAGTCATGATGCTTTCGGGGTACCGGTGTACAGCCGGGGCGAACACGCAATAAAACCGCTCAATTCCGCCCATAATTAAGTTTTTACAGCCCTGTAAAAATTATAACAACCTTCATGTCAAACATTTTGCACTCAAATTGTATTTAATGTGATAGCCATTTAATATATATCATCATCAGGCGGTGTCATAATTAAGCAATGCTTTTAAAATCTAAATATATAATTCCTGTTATTTTCTTGTTTTCCGGCTTTAACACCCTTTACGCGCAGGATAGTACCCTTGTGGGCGCTACCATAAAATGGGACCTGGTAAAATGTATCGACTACGCCAAAAAAAATAACATCCAGATCAATACGCTGCGCCTGTCGCAATTAACCAGTCAGCAGCAGTATTTACTTGCAAAGGCCGCCCGTTTGCCCAATCTTTTAGGTTCCGCCTCGCAAAATTTTGAACATTCCAACAATAATAATGTCAGCAGGATCGACAGCAATGGGAATGCGCTCAGCGGTGGAGGCTCTTCATTTACCGCTTCGGGTAACTATAGCCTGAATTCATCGGTCACCTTATATAACGGCAATTTAATTAACAATACCATCCTGCAGACGAACCTTTCAGTACAGTCGGCAAACCTGGGCATTATCCAGCAGGAAAATGATGTCTCGCTGCAGATCACGCAGGCTTATCTCGCAATTCTACTGGATAAGGAAGAGATAATTTATGATACCGATTTAGTAAATACCTCGCAAGCCCAGGTAAAACTCGAGCAGCAAAAGTACGATGTGGGCAGCGTAGCGCGCTATGCACTTATCCAGTTACAGGCACAGCATTCAACAGATCAGTACACGCTCGTCACGGAGCAGAATACCGAAAAGGGCGATTTGCTTACTTTAAAACAGCTTTTACTTTTACCTACGGATGTTAAGTTCGACATTATGAAGCCGGATACCATTGTAGCTATTGATAGTGTGGCCGCCTTTCATGATGTCGAGCAAAGCGCGTTAAAAAACTTTCCGGATGTAAAAATTGGCGAACTGGGCGTAAAAACAGCCCAATATGGTGTGGACATTGCGAGGGCCGGCTACAAGCCCATGTTGACGGCAGGTGCATCCCTCAATACAGGTTATATAAGCGGGCAGGGCAATGTATTTTTCAACCAGCTTAATAGCAATTTTAACCAGCAGATCGGTTTTAACCTGTCAGTCCCGATTTTCACCAAAAGGGTCGTCAAAACCCAGGTAGAAGAAGCAAAAATAGCGGTTGACCAGGCAAAGCTGAACCTGAAGAATGCCTCAATAACCCTATCGCAAACGGTGGAAAGGGCTTACCTTAATGTCGAAAATGCAAAAAGCCAGTACGCGGCTGCTCTCGAGGGGTATAATTTTAATAAAGAGGGGTACCGCATTGCAAGCGAACAGCTAAAAGTTGGTGCAATAAACACTGTGGATTTTTTATTGCAGAAAAACTTATTCGTACAAGCCCAGCAGGCTTTTGTACAGGCAAAGTATAACGAGTTGCTGACCTTGAAGATATACGACTTTTACCGGGGCGTACCCATTAAACTATAAACAAGTGCTGTCATGAAACCTGTATTAAAAAAAATATTAATTATTGCCGCAATAGTGATAGCTATAGTGCTCATTTGGTTTTTGTTCTTTCATAAAAAAACAGCCCCGGTTACTGTTTTGGCTGAGAAACCCACTACTGGCTATATCGCGCAAAGCGTAACCGCTACCGGCAAAATAGAGCCTGTTGATACGGTTACCGTAGGTACTCAGATATCAGGGATCCTGCAATTTTTGTATGTGGACTTTAATTCGAAAGTAAAAAAGGGGCAGCTTTTGGCCCAGCTTGATAAATCATTGCTGCAGGCTACGCTCGACCAGGTTAAAGGAACCTTACAAAATGCCCAAAGCCAGCTTGTTTTTGCAAAGAATAATTTTAACCGGCAAAGCATCCTTTTTAAAACCGACGCCATTAGCAAAGCCGATTACGATACCGCTGTTAATACCCTGGATGAAGCAAAAGCGACTGTTGCCAGCGCCGAGGCACAGGTGCGTTCGGCAGAGAAGAACCTATCGTATGCCAATATCTATTCGCCTATCGACGGCGTAGTATTGAACCGTAATATCAGCATCGGTCAAACTGTGGCCGCCAGCTTTAGCACACCTACCCTGTTTATCATAGCTAAGGATATTACCAAAATGGAAGTGGAAGCCAATGTGGACGAAGCTGACATCGGGGATGTAAAAGCGGGCAATCGCGCATCATTTACGGTAGACGCCTTTATAACCGACCAGTTTGCCGGAACCGTTACCGAGATACGCCTGCACCCTACAACGTCAGCAAATGTGGTTACCTATACCACCATTATTAATGCGCCAAATGATGATATGAAACTGAAGCCCGGTATGACGGCGAACATTATTATTTACACTAAGGAAGTGAATAATGCCATGTTGATCCCCGCCAAGGCCTTAGCTTTTACACCAGACTCTTCCCTGATGAAAAATTACCAGATCGTGGGCAAGGTAAGCCATAAAAAGATGCACAAAGGCGCTGCAGCCGGCGGCAACCCTTCGGCCAACCAGGTATCGCACTCAGCTAAAAGCCGCACCGATACGTCGGGGGTAAATAAGCAAAAAGCGTTGATATGGGTATTGCAGGGCAAAAAACTGGTGCAAAAGCGGATAGAAATAGGCTTAAACGACAACACGCATGTTGAAGTTTTATCAGGCTTAACAGCCGATGAGATGGTGGTAACTGGCGTTAGTGGCGGGGCAGGGGTCATGGGTGCGGCTGCGTCATCTCCGGGGGGCAGTCCATTCTTACCAAAACGGCCGGCAGGAGGCGGCAGGGGCGGCCGATGAGCAATAAGATATTAGAAATAAAGGAACTTAAACGCGAGTTCATCATGGGCAGCGAAACGGTACATGCGCTCAGGGGCATATCTTTTGACGTAGAGGCCGGCGAGTTTGTAACCATAATGGGCAGCAGCGGTTCGGGCAAAACAACTTTATTAAATATTTTGGGCTGCCTTGATAAACCCAGCATCGGGAATTATTACCTGGATGGGGTAGATATTAAAAGTTTATCGCGCGATGAACTTGCACAGTTGCGCAACCATAAAATAGGCTTCGTTTTCCAGGCCTATAACCTGCTGCCGCGTACAACTGCGCTTGAAAATGTGGAACTGCCATTATTATACAATAAAGAGGTAAGCGCAGCAGAGCGCCGTGACCGCGCTATACATGCACTGGAGTCGGTAAAACTTGCCGACAGGCATGATCACACCCCGAACCAACTATCCGGTGGGCAACAGCAGCGCGTAGCCATTGCCCGTGCGCTGGTAAATGAGCCCGTAATGATATTGGCGGATGAGGCAACCGGCAACCTGGACAGCCGTACCTCCTACGAAATTATGGCGCTGATGCAGGAACTGAATGCAAACCAGGGAAAGACAATTGTATTTGTAACCCACGAGCCTGATATTGCCTCGTTCAGCAGCCGCACCATACAACTGCGCGACGGGCGGATACAAAAAGATACAAAGGTTGAGCCCAAACGTTCCGCAAAAGAGGTATTGGAAAATTTGCCTGAAACAGATGATTATTAATGGTGAACGGTGAGTGGTGAATAGTGAGTAATTTAATGATATAACGCCCAAATGACTAATGACTAATGACCAACATCAATGAGTTTAATAAATCTTATACGGATAGCACTTAAAGCCCTGCAGCGCAATAAATTGAGGGCGTTTTTAACCATGCTGGGTATTATTATCGGCGTGGGTTCCGTTATTGCTATGGTTGCTATTGGCCAGGGGTCAAAGCAAAGCATCCATGATTCGTTATCCAATATGGGTACAAATATGATCACTGTTCAGCCGGCAAGTAACCTCAATGGCGGTGTAAAAATTGCGGGCAGCAGTTTCCAGACGCTTACGGTAAAAGATATCGTGGCCCTAAAAGCAAACGCTCAATATATTACCGAAATATCACCCGCTGTAAGCTCAAAAGGGCAAGCCATTAATGGCGCGTTAAACTGGCCTACCACCATGTCGGGGGTAAGCCCGGAGTACCTTGATATCCGTAAACTTTCGCTTAAGGATGGTATAGCCTTTACCCAAAATGATGTTTTAACATCCGCAAAAGTATGCCTGATAGGGCAAACGGTTATTGACAATCTATTCCCCAACGGCGATAACCCGATTGGTAAGGTTATCCGCTTTGGCAATATCCCTTTCCAGATCATCGGGGTATTAAGCCCCAAGGGGTTTAATTCGTTTGGGCAGGACCAGGATGATATTTTGATTGCGCCTTATACTACGGTGCAAAAAAGGATATTGGCCACTATTTATTATTCAAATATTTATGCATCGGCCGCTAACGAAGGCGTAACCGATGCCGCAGTAACCGAAATTACCAATATATTAAGGGATTCGCACCGGTTAACCGTAGCTGAAGACAACGATTTTACCGTCCGAACACAAGAGGAACTCATCGCAACCCTAAGCTCAACCAGCGGACTGTTAACCGTTTTATTAACAGTAGTTGCCGGCATTTCCCTGGTAATAGGCGGTATCGGCATTATGAATATTATGTATGTATCAGTTACCGAGCGCACAAAAGAAATCGGCCTCCGCATGTCAATAGGCGCGCGGGGTAAGGATATTTTAATGCAATTTTTGATGGAAGCCGTGATGATCAGTGTAACCGGCGGGGTTATCGGCGTATTAATAGGCTTCCTGTCAACCCAAATCGTCACGCTCACCCTCGGCTGGCCCACAATTATATCCGAATCGTCGGTAGTTTTATCATTTGTAGTTTGCGCCGTAACAGGTATTTTCTTCGGCTACTATCCCGCGCAAAAAGCCTCGAGGCTTGATCCGATCGAGGCATTGAGGTACGAGTGATTTTGGAATTTCGGATTTAAAGTATTTCATAAATCAGAAAATGGGATCCGAAATAAAATAACCCTTCGAAATTCGAAATTTGACATTCAACATTCGATATTTACTCCTCCTCACTCCGACTTCCGAAATCCGACTTCCAACTAAGCCGGCAACCCTATCGAATTGGCGGTATTTACTTCGTAATAAGTTTCTTTGCTGGTGTCGCCTACTTTGCTGCGCAGGTAGCTGTCAAGGGCATCAATGCTTCCAGCTTCCCAAAGGCAGGTAGCCTCAGTCATGTCGGCATTGGGCAGGGCTTGTATAACCCTTTTTACATTACCTTCGGGCAGGCTGGGTAAGCTTTCCTGTGCCGATTTCCAGAAGCTTTCGGGGTTGCTGATCTTGTGATGTACTGAAATGATCATGATATGATAATTTAATGGTTAAAAATTTAATCGGGTGATATGATTGATTTGATATTCAGGGTGGTTACCTCGGCAACTGAATTTTTTTGATAATAGCTGCTGGTTAAAATGTACATCAAAACATCGGCTATAACTTTCAGCACCAGGAAAACGGTAAGGTTGGTTATGTGCACAAACGCCGGGATCAAAATGCATAAATGCATGGGTATAATGCGCAGGTATGGAGTGAAGAACATCCGGCCCAGGTCAGCCGGCTTATTTTTGTTTTGTATTTTGTGCTGTATAAAACTAACTACCTGGAATACTACAAAAACCAGGATGTAATATTTAAAAAAGACCCAGTCGAAAAGTTTCAACGTGGTCATAGTAAGGAGAAAAATGAAATAGACAAAATGGAAGAAACCAAAATGGAAGAGGAAAACCCATGCTGTGGCGTTTGTTACATCTTTTTGTTTATCAGCTGCGTTTTCCGATCCTAAGCTTGGCTGCAGCTGTGTCGACAGATCCACGCTTTTTGTGGTGAGAATATCTAAAAAATTAAAAAAACCATATATGATACTTTGCGACCAGTAAAGCCAAATAAGCGTAGTGAAGATATCGGGATCCTGCTCATATTTATATATAAGATAAATGTTCGCCAACAGCAAAATCCAGAAAGAAGGATCAGGTAATACTTTTTTCCACTTCACGGGTTACAGATCATCATATATTTTTAATTGGGGTTATCAAAAATATCGAGATCATTTTTGATATATATACCGCTTTTGGGGTATTTTAACAGATATCTTCAGGCTAACGCGGGTAATTTGGTACAGTGTTATCGCCTTAAATCAAATGATTATCAAACACATATTTAAGCAAACCCACCATATTTTTATGATTGGTTTTCCGGAGCATATTTTTTCGATGGGTTTCAACCGTGCGCTCGCTGATAAATAAAGTATCAGCAATTTTTGCATTGCTGTATTCCAAAGCTATCAGTTTCAGGATCTCCAGCTCGCGGCTGGTAAGCGCCGGAGGGGGTACTTCATATTGTCTGCTTTTTTCAGATCGTGTAAAGGCCGCTATTTTAGCCGATACTTCGAGGGGGAAATAAGTATTGCCCTTCTCCACTTCCAGTATAGCTTCAAGCAGTTTACTATTGCTGATGTTTTTAAACAAATAAGCAGATACACCGGCTTTTATCAGCTGCATAATGTGCACAATATCGTCGAACATAGATAAAGCGATCACTTTAACAGCGGGAAATTCTCTTTTTATCTTCAAGGTGAGTTCAAGCCCGTTTAGTCCGGGCATATTTATGTCAATTATTGCAATATCGGGCATTGTATCATTAAGGCCCTCAAACAGGTCGGCCCCGTTATTATAAACACCGGCCATACCAAACAAACAATTATACAACGGCGGTAGCGAATGGCAGAATGATTACAGTAACCTGCCTGATTAT
>Ga0206794_1069_pt1 | contig 28158 bp, 28 predicted proteins | sample Alteio_BWOrgCont_70_FD_152877 | JGI IMG/M metagenome (GOLD analysis project Ga0206794, IMG submission 152877) | Enriched cells from forest soil in Barre Woods Harvard Forest LTER site, Petersham, Massachusetts, United States -... | ecosystem: Environmental > Terrestrial > Soil > Temperate forest >...
CTACAGGTCGGTAGAAAATCCACGACAAACCATTTAGCGTGCCGTCAGGTACGCTACTTCGCAAAGTTCCGCACCTACGGCGCGGTATTTATCGGACTTTTTTATCTACCGACCTTTGACCCCCATAGGGGTCGATTTCTTAACTTGATGACATTGTCCCCGCCCCAAGGCGAGAACCGACGAAGGAGTTCATGAATGCCGTTAAAAACAAATAATTCAATTCATAATCGCACTTGGCGCCGCTTTTTAATCTTCCGAACACCTATGGTGATAACACCAACAAGGGCGAAACAGTATTCAAATAAAACCTTTTATCTCAATCTCACGCAGTTTTTCAACCCGCACCCCACCATTCACAAACCTAAAATCATAAAACCAAAATCTACTTTAGTCCAAAAACCAACTTTAAACAATTTAAAGTTACTTTTTTGCATATCGGTTCAAAAACCGCTTAAATTTGGATTTTGAGGGGTTTTTAAGTAAATTTGAACAAATCAAACTGATATGTATAACCTCCAGGTTTCTCCCACAGATGTCCAGGCTTCACTAAAGAAGCATGTATTGGCCGATGGCTTCGACTTAACTTTTGACATGGAAAAAAGTAAGGGCGTTTATATTTACGATGCTAAACATAACCGTACCCTTTTAGACTTTTTTACCTGTTTCGCGTCGGTGCCATTGGGTTATAACCATCCAAAAATGGTGAACGATGAGGAGTTTAAAAAGAACCTGATGCTGGCTGCATTAACCAACCCATCAAACTCTGATATCTATACAACACAATATGCGCAGTTTGTAGAAACTTTCGACAGGGTGGGTATACCGGAATACCTTCCGCATGCTTTTTTTATTGCAGGCGGCTCGCTTGCCATTGAGAACGCCCTTAAAGTGGCAATGGACTGGAAGGTGCAGAAAAACTTTGCAAAAGGCTATACAAAGGAAATCGGTTTTAAAGTAATACACTTTGAGCAAGCCTTTCATGGCCGTTCCGGTTATACCTTAAGTCTTACCAATACCCAGCCGGTAAAAACAAAATGGTTTGCCAAATTTGACTGGCCGCGTGTTTCGCTGCCAAAAATAAATTTCCCGTACAGCGACAGCAACCATGATGATTTGTTACGCAGGGAGGCCTTGTCGATAGCGCAGATCAAAAAAGCTTTTGAGGAAAACAAAGACGACGTTTGCGCTATAATTATTGAGCCGATACAATCGGAAGGCGGCGACAACCATGTAAGGCAGGAGTTTTTAGAAAAACTAAGGGTTTTGGCTGACGAAAATGAGGCGCTGCTTATTTATGACGAGGTGCAAACCGGTGTCGGCCTTACGGGAAAGTTTTGGTGCCATGAGCATTTTGGCGAAAATGCCAGGCCCGATATATTGGCTTTCGGAAAAAAGATGCAGGTATGCGGCATACTGGCAAGTACAAGGGTTGATGAGGTTGAACATAATGTATTTAATGTTTCATCGCGCATAAATTCCACATGGGGTGGCAGTTTGGTTGATATGGTACGTTCGTCCAAAATAATGGAAATTATTGAAGAGGATAACTTATGTGACAATGCGGCCAAAATGGGCGAATATCTGCAAAATCAATTAATAAGCATCTCCGAAAGGCACCCGTCGATCAGCAATATACGCGGCAAAGGTTTGCTCGCGGCATTCGATTTTCCTGATAAAACTACCCGCGATAAGTTTGTTAAATTGGGTATGGAAAGAAATGTTATGTTCCTGGGTTGTGGTGAGCACAGCATCCGTTTCAGGCCGGCGCTTATTATTGATCAAAAACATATTGACGAGGGCCTCACAATACTCGAAAATATTTCAGCAAATTTGTAATAAGTGTAACACTTTTAATACAAAAGCCTGTTTTTCAGCTAAATCAATTACTTTATCTGTTTATTTGCTTGTGAAATGGCATAATAAGGATATTACTATCCGGACCTAAGCTAATATATACTATTTTTTCACCAATTGGGGCAATATTTCTAATTATTATTCGTGTTAAATTTGGTTAGAAAAGATAATTAATTATAGGCTATAATTATCATGAGCAAGCATATCGAGAAATTAAAAAAACAACTGGTTGAGCTTTCAGAAGTTGTTAATTCCTTTAAGTCGGAAGCGGTACAAGTGAAGGTTGTTGACAGGCTATTGGACATCCTGATCGAACTGGAGAAAACGGATGGTGATGGGGCTGAAGTATTCATAAAAAGGGGCTACAAACAACGGGGAAGTGACGAAGGAAATTATTCCCCCGCAAAAGGCGCAAAAAAGCCCGGCGCAACTAAAATTTTAAACCAGCTTTTATCAACCGATTTTTTCGATACCCCGCACTCAATTTCTTCAATAGCAAATTATTGTAAAGAAAATTTTGATTCGGATTTTAAAACATCCGAGCTGTCGGGCATACTGTTAAAGCTTGCCAACGAACATAAGCTGAAAAGGGAAAGAAGTACTGAAAATAATCGTTTTGAATATGTGAGGGTGTAAAAAGGTAAAAGGCGAAAGGCAAAAGGCAAAAGGCGAAAGGTGCGGTTTTTTACCCTTTACCTTTCGCCTTCCACCTATTTCCAATCGCTATCGCAGGTCGAACAGACTATCCACTCCTAAAATTTTCCTTGAGGTAAAGCCCTCTGCGTATTTTACCTGTATGCTTTTTCCAAATTCCCTGGCCCTTGCCTCAACTACTTGTATAAAATCAGGCGATGATATATAGGTTTGCGGCTCATGTTGCCATTCGGGATTGTGGAATTGCGACCCGTAGGCAAGTACGCTTTCAATTTTTTTATCCCAATGTTCAGTAACATCAATTAAAATATCGGGCATAATGTAATTATCCTGTATAAAATGTAATACCAGGCCGGGGCGCCAGGGTTGCTGTAGTTCATCGTTAAAATGGGTTTCAATTTTCCTGAGGCCTGATAAAAACGCTGAAGCTTCTACCAGTTCGTTTGCCCTGCCATGATCTGGGTGCCTGTCGTGATACGCATTGGTAATCACAATTTCGGGCTGGTATTTGCGTATTGCTTCAATAACTTTTAGCTGGTATTCAGGCGTATTTTGAAAAAAGCCATCAGGGATGCCTATGTTTTCCCTTACGGATAGCCCAAGTATGTGTGCCGCGTCCGTCGCTTCCTGCTCCCTTATTTCTGCCGAGCCTCTTGTGCCTAATTCGCCGCGCGTAAGATCAACTATACCCACTTTTTTACCAATGGCTACATGTTTTAATATGGTGCCGGCGCAGCCAAGTTCGGCATCATCGGGGTGTACCGGCAAAACTAATATATCCAATTTTATCATAAAACATCAATTTTATGGGCGTCAGGAAAGAATGTAAGTTTAAGATTTTAATACGATTAAATCGAAATACATTAACCTTGTCTTCAAAACTGCATCTGAAGGCAGTTTCAAAAACATTCTTTCCTGATCCTCTGTCGTAAATAAAAATTTGAAATTGTTTTTTTCATAGAACCTTAATGGTCTTTCCTCATTATATGCGTCCACAACAATATACCTGCAACCAGTTTTATTCTTAGGGTGTATAAACCACGCTTTAATAAAATCAATGGCTTCACTACCGATACCGCTTCTCGAAACTTCTTTACTTACTCCAAATCTCCCGATCAAAACGGCGGGATATGAGCGCATTACTTTAAGTCGCGGAATTAATTTTTGAACGCTTTGTTTTCTTGATTGCGGTAGATGAGTTGTTTTTATGCTATCATTAGCAACAATAAAAGCAACTATTATGGATTTTGGATCGCTGTTTAATGTAAAACAATATGTTTTACCTAATAATTGATCTGAATAACGTATTGAATCATTTAAAAAGAAATCGTTTAAATCGCTATGGCCACAATCAAAAGGGTTACAGTAAGACAAAGCCTTATCATCATAAAGATTTAAAGTACAATCATCTAAGGTCAAGTTATTTAGATTTTTGCTTTAGCCAATACCTTGTTTGCTTTGGCAATCTGTTTAGAAAAATCAACAGTTGATTTTTTTTTAGAACAATTATGATCTGCATCAGCAATAAACGCAGTCGCAGCCTTATCAGTAAGAATGGGAATAGATTTTATTGCAATGGCCATGATATAAATTAGTCTTTAATGTTCGATGCAAATATACGGACAATTGCATAAATAGTTTACAAACTGATAAACAAAAGCTGGGTTAATACTCGATTTTGAGTTCGTACAGGGGTGGTGGATTTTTATTTGGGTCGTTTCTCAGCTGTCAATAAACGTGCTATCCGTTTCCTGATCTTTGAAGATAATGGCTTGGTAAAAGGGTAAAAAAAATCGGTAACCACACCGGATTTGCTGACCAGGAACTTATGGAAATTCCACCTCGGCACGGAATGGACTTTGCCATTTTCCTTTTTATCTGCAAAAAACTTATATAAGGGATGCGCGTATGGCCCCCTTACCCTTATCTTTTCAAAAATCGGGTAATTAACCTTTTGGATCTCACAAAAAGTGGCTAAATCCTCGCCCTCAAGCGGTTCCTGGCCTCCAAAGTCATTTGACGGGAATGCAAGTATTTCAAAATCTTTTCCTTCAAACGTATCCTTTAAATCCACCAGTTCTTTTAGTTGTGGTGTAAATCCGCACTGGGAAGCGGTATTGACTATTAAAAGGACTTTATCTTTATATTCAGACAAGCTGACTTCCTCACCGTTTAATTTTTGAACATTAAACCGGTAGATGTTATTATCGATCATTATTAGTCGTTAGAAGAGCTATAACCGGCCTGGAACAATATGGCTTCAATATCTTTTTGTTCATCAGGGTCGTAGGTTTCTTTCAGGTCATGACCAAATATCCGCGCCACAGATTGCAGCAAAAAGGCATTAAATCCGCCTTTCAGATCTTTAACCATCGCATAGCTGGTATAGCCCGTTTCCCTGTCAATTAATTTTATCAAAATCTCACCCTGACTAATTGTCAGGTCTTTAACTTGCTTATTAAACAGATCCTTAATTTCGGTTTCGCAGTCATTAATCAATTCTTTTTGTTTGTGACGGTTGCCTGTCAGGGCAAGGTCACGCTGCAGTTTGCGGTATCTTTGCCCGGCAAAACGGGCGTAAGGCAACACTTTTAATACATTATACCTTAAACGCTTGTACTGGTCAACATCGGCCTGGCTTTTAAATATGCGGGTATCAAATATCTTAACATCTTCCATCACTATCCATGGCATCATCTGGCCGCTGTCAATCGTTAAGTAAGTTTTTATGGTATCATTTTTGCCAAGTAAAAGGGGCGCCGGCTTTGGTGCAGGATTTTCTGTCTGGGCCTTTAATGTTCCCAACGCACAACAAAACAACAGCAGAAAACCAATAAATTTCATAATTTTACGTAATACAAAATTAACGCATTTTTTTTGGTATTTGATATTAACCTGCAATTATAATTTTTATTGCAAGTTTATGATATTAAAACAATAATACGCAGCAATGAAAGAATTAGTGATTGACCTGGAAGCAGAAAAGAATGAGATATTAAAAAGATACCGTGCATTGCTGCGCGCCTGTAAATCAACCATGCAAAAAGGCGATAAGCGAATGATACGCAAAGCCTTTGACATGGCATTGGAAAGCCATAAGGATATGCGCCGTAAATCGGGCGAGCCTTATATTTATCACCCCATCGCCGTTGCCCAGATCGCTGCGGAAGAGATAGGTCTTGGAACCACCTCCATAGTGTGTGCGTTATTGCATGATGTTGTTGAAGACACTAACGTGACGCTGGATGATATTGAACGGGAGTTTGGTAAAAAGGTGGCCATGATCATTGATGGGTTAACTAAAATATCCGGCGTTTTTGATACGAATAGTTCATTGCAGGCCGAAAACTTCCGCAAAATGTTGCTTACCCTGGCTGATGATGTCAGGGTGATATTGATAAAACTGGCCGACCGTTTACATAATATGCGCACGATGGAGTTTATGCCGCGCGATAAGCAGCTAAAACTATCATCAGAAACGGTATATTTATATGCCCCGCTGGCACACAGACTGGGTTTATATGCCATTAAGTCGGAACTGGAAGACCTTTCCATGAAATACATGGAAAAGGAAATGTACCAGAAAATAAAGGTAAAACTTAACGAAAAGAAAGCGGAACGTGAGAAATTTATAAGGGATTTTATTGAACCGGTAAAGAAAGTACTGGAAGGCCAGGGCCTGGTCGCTGACCTGTTTGGCAGGCCGAAATCAATTCATTCCATCTGGAATAAAATGAAGAAAAAGGCCGTTCCCTTTGAGGAAGTTTATGACCTTTTTGCTATCAGGATAATATTAGACAGCACGCCGGAACACGAAAAAGCTGATTGCTGGAAAGCCTATTCGATAGTTACTGATCTTTACCGCCCTAACCCCGACAGGCTGCGCGACTGGATATCATCGCCTAAGGCCAATGGATACGAATCGCTGCATACTACCGTGATGGGCCCGCGCGGGCAATGGGTTGAAGTGCAGATACGCACTAAACGGATGAATGAAATTGCCGAAAAGGGTTTTGCAGCGCATTGGAAATATAAAGAATCATCAAGCGACAGCGGCTTAGACCAATGGGTGCAAAAAGTGCGCGATATGCTAAAAAACCCCGATTCGAATGCGCTCGACTTTTTGGATGATTTTAAGATGAATTTGTTCTCGGACGAGATATTTATTTTCACGCCTAAAGGGTCGCTGATCCAATTGCCCCTTAATGCCACAGCGCTTGATTTTGCGTTTGAGATCCACACCGATGTTGGCGCAAGCTGTATCGGGGCAAAGGTTAACCATAAACTGGTACCCTTAAATCATAAACTGCAGAACGGCGACCAGGTAGAGATCATTACATCGGGGAAACAAACCCCGAAGGAAGACTGGCTTAATATTGTTGTTACGGCGAAGGCAAAAGCCAAGATAAAGTCGGCTTTAAAAGAAGAAAAACGCAAAATTGCCGAGGACGGCAAAGAGATACTTGAGCGAAAGCTAAAATCGTTAAAGATCACTTATAATTCTGAAAACATACACAAACTGAGCTATTACTTCAAGCTGCCTTCAACACAGGACCTTTTCTTTAATGTTGCCCAGGGCATTATAGATATGAAAGACCTGAAGGAATACCAGGCATCGGAAAAAGTAATTGAAAATAAGCCACAGGATAGAATTGAAGCAGAGCAGGTACAAAGCCTGATGCGGAATTTAAAAGCCAAGGACAGCGATATGCTGCTGATAGGCGAGGATATGCAAAAGATCGACTACAAGCTGGCTGCTTGCTGTAACCCTATCCCCGGCGATGATGTGTTTGGTTTTATCACCGTTAGCGACGGCATAAAAATACACCGCACAAACTGCCCCAATGCCGCCAAACTGATGGCAAACTATGGCTATCGTATTGTAAAAGCAAGGTGGACAAATCAACAGGAACTGGCGTTTTTAACCGGACTGCGGATTACAGGCATTGATGATGTGGGGCTGATAAATAAACTAACCACTGTAATATCCAACGATTTTAAAGTAAACATGCGCTCGATTACAGTCGACAGTGACAATGGTATTTTCGAAGGTTCGATAATGGTTTATGTGAACGATACCGAGCACCTGGATAACCTGATCAAAAAATTGAAAACCGTTAAGGGCGTTACGGGTGTTACCAGGTTTGATTCGGTGGCCGAGAAGGTGTCGTAAACAGTTGGCAGTTTTTAGTTTGCAGTTTGCAGCGGGCGGTTACGCTGCTATTTTAAAACTGCAAACTGATAACTGAAAACTGCAAACTAAAATTCATAACTTTGTCCTTTAATAAAACAACATGCCTCAACAGGAGACCATAGCAATGGTTAAGAAAATTTTCGAGGCCTATCTCGAAAATAAAAACCTCAGGAAAACACCTGAACGTTTTGCAATACTCGAAGAAATTTATTCAAGAAGTGATCATTTTGATGTGGAATCGTTGTATATCCACATGAAAAATAAAAAATACCGTGTTAGCCGGGCTACTGTGTACAATACACTTGAGTTGCTGGTATCATGCGACCTGGTTACCAAGCACCAGTTCGGCAAAAACATGGCACAGTTCGAAAAATCATACGGCTACAAGCAGCATGACCATATTATCTGCATTGATTGCGGTAAAGTAGTTGAATTTTGCGACCCGCGAATACAACAGATCCAAAGCATGATGGGCGGCCTGCTGAAATTCGAAATAAAGCACCACTCCTTGAACCTGTATGGCAATTGCGAGAAATTGCGCGCGGGTTATTGCGAAAGAAAAGTTTAAAAACAATGGATAAACCGGTTTTAAGCAAGCAGGCGTTTTGGGATGTCGATATGGATAAGATCGACTATAAAAAAAATGCCGCACACGTAGTTGAAAAAGTCATTGAAAGAGGCAAAGCCCAGGATTTTGATAACATATTAAAATTTTATGGCTTTAAAAGAGTAGGGGAATTAGCACTGCAAGCAAATTGGCTGTCAGACATCAGCATAAATTTTTGCTGCGTCTTATTTAAAGTTAAACCAACAGATTTTAAATGTTACGAGAAGAAACAGTCGAACCGGCTACACTGGGACTTCTGAAAAAGATAGTTTCTTTGCCTGAATTGAAACAATTCAGGTTGGCTGGAGGCACAGCACTTTCTCTGCTCTTTGGCCATCGGAAATCGATAGATTTAGATCTATTTACGGATCAGCCTCTTCAAAAAGATATTTTAATTCCTGCATTAGAGGACGCTTTTGGTGATGTGCTGTCGATAAACGACAGGAGTAAAGTGATTTACCAATGCGTTATTCAGAACGTGAAGGTGGATTTTGTCTCAGTTAAAGACCCTTTTTTAAATCCAGTACAAATAATAGAAGGAATTCCGTTTGCCGATACCAAAGATTTAATAGCTTTGAAACTTAATGCTGTAAAAGGACGTGGTGTAAAAAAGGATTTTTGGGACGTAGCGAGATTATTGCAGAATTATTCATTAGATGATCTTTTTCGGTTTTATTTTAGTAGATATAATTACGACGATAGCGATGCAGTAATCAGGGCTACTATTTATTTTGCAGATGCTGAGGATACCATTGAACCTGAAAGTTTCGACGGGATGACATGGAATAAAGCTAAAAAAATTATAATCAAATCATTTGACGAATATTCTAAAAAAAGATATAAAGACTAATGGCTGTTGACGTATTATTAGGCCTCCAGTGGGGCGATGAAGGTAAAGGGAAAATTGTTGATGTACTAAGCGCCGGGTACGACCTGATCGCGCGTTTCCAGGGTGGGCCAAATGCCGGCCATACACTTGAATTTGATGGCAAAAAATTTGTGCTTAATACTATACCGTCGGGTATATTTTTCGAAAACACCATGAACCTTATCGGTAATGGTGTGGTGATCGACCCCATTACCTTTAAAAGGGAAATAGATAAATTAAAGGATGCAGGGCACGACCTTTTAGCAAAAAAAAACCTGATGATCGCCAAAAGGGCGCACCTGATATTGCCCACCCACCAGCTGCTTGATGCAGCTTCGGAGAAGAAAATGGGAGAGGGTAAAATAGGATCAACTTTAAAAGGTATTGGCCCCACCTATATGGATAAAACCGGCCGTAACGGGCTGCGTATCGGCGATATTACTTTGCCTGATTTTCGGGGCCGCTACCAGAAACTGGTCGATAAGCATGTATCTATGCTACAAGCGTTATATGGCGAGGTCGCTGATTTTTCTGATAGGGAAAAAGCATTTTTTGAAGCCATTGACCTCATCAATCAATTCCCCCTTGTTGATTCGGAGCATGTGGTGAACAAGTATATCCGGAAAGGAAAAAAAGTTTTAGCCGAAGGCGCCCAGGGGACCATGCTGGATATTGACTTTGGCTCGTACCCTTTTGTAACCTCATCAAATACCACCACCGCGGGTGCCTGTACCGGGCTTGGTATTGCACCGAACAAGATCGGTGAGGTGATAGGTATTTTTAAAGCTTATTGTACCCGTGTTGGCGGCGGCCCGTTCCCTACGGAACTAAATAATGAAACCGGCGAGGAATTGCGCCGGATAGGGCACGAGTTTGGCGCCACAACCGGCAGGCCGCGCCGCACCGGCTGGATTGATCTGCCGGCGTTAAAATTTGCCATAATGCTTAACGGCGTTACGCAAATGGTGATGACCAAAGCTGATATACTTAGTGGTTTTGATAAAATATATGCCTGCACACATTATAACTACCTTGGCGAAAAGATAGATTATATGCCCTATGATATATGTTCTGTTGAAGCAGAACCTGTTTTGAAGGAAATTGATGGCTGGAAAGAAGATCTGACGGGTATAACAGAGGTATCACAAATACCTGCCAAATTAAATGCGTACATCAGTTTTTTGGAAGAAGAACTAGGCGTACCCGTAAAATATTTATCGGTTGGACCGGACAGGGTGCAAACATTGATTTTGCATTAATTGAGTATTGACGCAACGCATTACATTGTACGATAGCAATTTTGGGTAGTGACGATATCAATAAACGATCCCCAAACTTTTAAAACAAAAGCCCTGCAATGGGCATCATCATTTGCTGTTTTTTGCTATTTGGATTCAAACGGTTTTGAAGATCCATATTCAAAATTTGATACTTTAATAGCAGCGGGCGCCAAACACGAAATTATAGCGAAAACAGGAACTGCCTTTGAGCAATTAGAAAAATTTCGTAAAAAACATGCCGGCTGGATGACAGGTTTTTTTGGTTATGACCTGAAGAATGAAACTGAAAACCTGTCATCGTCAAATGCCGATCATCTTCACTTTCCCAATCTCTACTTTTTTGTTCCACGGTATCTCATCCTCATCAATGGCAATACTATAGAAATAATCGCGGATAACCCTCAGCAGGTTTTTGAAAGTATTGAACAGCAAGCCATTTCACTTTATAGTGAGTCAATTGCAATAAATATACAATCCCGCTTAACCAAATCAGCCTATTTAAATGCAGTTGAAAAGATAAAAGAACACATCAACCGAGGCGATATTTATGTAACCAATTTTTGCCAGGAGTTTTTTGCTGAGAATGTGACAATTGATCCTTTGGCTGTTTTTTTAAAGCTGAACGAGATTTCACCTAATCCTTTTTCAGCGTTCTTTAAATGGAAGGACAATTACATCCTTTGTGCCTCACCCGAGCGTTTCCTGGCCAAACGGGTGGATAAATTGATCTCTCAACCCATTAAGGGAACTGCAAAGCGTGGTGAAAATGCTGCTGAAGATGAAAATATTAAACAGCAATTGAGAAACCACGCAAAAGAATTACAAGAGAACGTAATGGTAGTTGACCTTGTACGTAACGATCTCACCCGTTCAGCAAGAAAAGGCACCGTTAAAACCGAAGAATTGTTCGGTATCTACAGCTTTAAGCAGGTACATCAAATGATCTCGACGGTAGTTTGCGAGTTGGAAGAAGGTGTATCAGCAGTACAAGCAATAAAAAACACCTTCCCCATGGGCAGCATGACCGGCGCTCCGAAGATCAGCGCCATGCGCCTAATGGAGCAGTTTGAACGTAGCAAGCGGGGTGTTTATTCCGGAGTAATAGGTTATTTTAGTCCTGGTAATGATTTTGATTTTAATGTGGTGATACGGACGTTATTGTACAATCAAAAAAATAAATACCTTTCATTCCACACCGGCAGCGCCATTACTTATCACGCCGATGCTGAAAAAGAATATGAAGAGTGTTTGCTTAAAGCTAAGGCGATATTGGAGGTGTTGGGAAATCGGGTATAAACTAAATTGTCAAATACAATCGTTTTTATTAATTTTACTTTTGCAAAAGATTACTATCAATGGCGATCCAATATATTTCAGATATTTCAGGTACTCATACGGCTGTTGTTGTTCCAATTGATGAATGGAATAATATGACGGCTAAACGCAGCGATTTGAAAAAATTGATGAAAGGAAAAGCTTCTCAAACTAAAGATGCGTCCCGTTTTAAAGGATTATTGACTCCCGAAGAGGCAGAAAAATATGATAAGTACTTAAAGCAAGCCCGAAGTGAATGGGACAGGGATATTTAATTGACACTAATGTCATTATTGATTACGCTGCTTCGCGCTTACCTCAAAAAGGCAGTGATTTTGTGCAACAGGTTTTCAACGACAATTTCCTGATCTCTGTTGCCGTGAAAATTGAGGTATTAGGTTTCGACGATGTGCCCGATAAGCTTTTAGCCATGGAAGAATTTGTTGATACGGCTGTTCTTTTGCCGTTAGACGAAGATGTTACTAAACAGGCAATATTACTTCGAAGAAAATATAAAAAGCTCCAGCTTGGCGATGCTATTATCGCTGCCACCGCAATCGTATATAATCTCGTTTTAATAAGCCGTAATACTAAGGATTTTGAAAATATCAATGGTTTGGAATTGATAAATCCACACAATGTATAATTAGATCTGCTGCTGAATAGTAGATTTACTTACAGCTGATTTGGCCGTTATCATCACCGTATCCTCACGCCGTTTTTCCTTTGAACAAATTAACCCTCGATTCCTTTCCCTTCAATAACCGCTCAATGTTTTTTTGATGGGTAACCAGTATCAATACACAAATACACATACCATAAATAACAACTGCCCTGTTGCTTGGGAATATAAAGGTGACGGCAATAGGATAGGTAAAACCAGCCATAATTGAACTTAGGGATACATACCTGGTTATCAAAAGCACTACTATAAAAACGCAAACACAAAGTAAAGCGGCCTGCAGTTGAATGGCCAGTATCATTCCGAATAGGGTTGCTATTCCTTTGCCGCCCCGAAACCCTGCAAATATCGGGAACAAATGGCCCATAACTGCAGCTATGCCCAAAGCCAGCGCATAATTGGTATAAGCTATAGAATGATAAGCGCCGGTGGTTGAAACACCGATAAAGTAAGCGAGGTTTGTGGCTGTCCACCCTTTTAATATATCCAAAAGCATAACAGGTATCCCGGCTTTTTTGCCCAGCACCCTGAAAGTATTTGTGGCGCCGGCGTTGCCGCTGCCATATTCCCGCACGTCAATGCCATAAAAAGCCTGCCCTATCCACACAGCAGTTGGAATAGACCCGCATAAATAGGCCAGGATAAGTGCTGAAATTGAATAGCCAGTTATCATTTCACCGCAATATTACTAAATTTATTTAGTCCGATTTAGTCCGAAAGTCAGTAAAGTCCGAAAGTCCGAAAGAAAAAATGGCGTTTGAGAACCCGAAAAAGAACGAAAATAAAGCTCCATAACATTTTGGGACTTTTCCTGCCCAATCACTAATCTCAAACCTCGAATCTCTATTCCACAGCCTCTTTAATATAATTTAAGTTTTTTTTTACCGAATCATCAGTTGCAGCTTCTTTCGGACTTCCGGACTTCCCGACTAACCTCTAATCCACCGCCTTTAAACTCAAATCTAAACTTTTAACTGAATGTGTTAATGCGCCTACAGATATAAAATTAACTCCACAAGCTGCATAATCCTTTATATTATCAATATTTATCCCACCCGATGCTTCGGTAACAAATCTCCCGCCGATGACGGCTACTGCCTTACGCAAATCAGCGAAGTTAAAGTTATCCAGCAATATATGGTTTATACCGCCGGTTTGCAAAACTTGCTCAAGCTCGTCAAGATTCCGGACTTCAATCTCTATTGCCAGCTTTTTGTTTTGAGAGACGATATATTGCTGCGCTTTTTCAATGGCTTCCTTTATACCTCCCGAATAATCTACATGGTTATCCTTTATCAATATCATATCGTACAAACCGAAACGGTGATTGACCCCGCCGCCAATTCGAACAGCCCATTTTTCAAAATATCTTAGGCCCGGGGTGGTTTTTCGCGTATCCAAAACCTTTGTACCCGTATTTTTTAAAATATCGACTACCTGGCGGGTTTTTGTCGCAATGCCGCTCATGCGCTGCATGCAGTTAAGCACAAGCCGCTCTGCTTTTAATATGCTTTGCGCATCGCCTTCAACTATAAAAGCAATATCACCATACTTCACTGCTGCACCGTCATTTAAAAAAATATTCAGCTTAAGGCCGGGATCAACAATATGAAATATCTCTTCAGCCAGTTCGACGCCGGCTAAAATGCCTTCATCTTTAACTAAAAGTTTTGCTTTGCCTTTGGTCCCGGCGGGAATGGTGGCTAAGGATGTGTGGTCGCCATCGCCAACATCTTCATTAAGGGAATTTACAATAAATTGGTCTATTAGTTCTTTGTCCAAATCAGGTAGTGTTTGAAGCGCAAAAATAAGAAAGAAAGTCCATAGTCCATGGACCATAGTCGATGGTTTTAATATCGTGGGTGCTGCCTTGCTATGGACTATCGGCCATGGACCATGGACTATAGGCTGAACCATCAACCATGAACAAAAAAGTATATTCAATTCTAAACATATTTTAAGCATAAGTTAACTAACTTTAAATTATTAAAGTAACCCTTATTTTAACCAATTTAAAACATAAAATGGAAGACAACCAGGTATTAACGCACATCAAAACACTCTCGGAAAAGGAAGAAGATTTGTATGAGAAAGAAAATTTAACAGATGAGGATGTTAAACAGCTTCATAAAATAAAAGTGGAATTAGATCAGTGCTGGGATTTTTTGAGGCAACGCCGCGCGCTGCGTGATGCAGGCAAAAACCCGGACAAAGCAGCGATCCGCCCGCCCGATATTGTAGAAAACTATGAGGAATAAACCCGCAGTGACAATGCAGCTACTACAGACGATGGTCTATCAACCATGAACTACTTTACCTTGTCCTTTTCAATGCGAAGTTCGATCATGGTGAAATTACTCCCGGTTTGTTTAAGTGTGAAGGCTATTCGGAATGTCCCGTTATTGGTACCTGCTATCAACACGCCAAATAAGTAATTTGGGTTCGAGTTTATTTTATGCAGCATTTTAACTGACTTCGGCTTATTTTGACTAAAAAATTTATCCAGGATAACTTCAGCCTGTGCTCTGGAATAAACGTTTTCGTCGCCCAAAATGGTGACTTCAATATTTGAAGCAAATAGCCCGGAAAGTTCATGGATGTTTCCCAGCCGTAACAATTGGACAACTTTATCAACCGGGTCCGCCACGGAAACCGCAGGGACCAGGTATAGCATGATAGACAGCGGCAGGTAAAGTAGTTTCATTGTTATAATTAGTTTTAAGGTTGATTGAGCTGGATGCAACCGAGCCGGTTTTTAGAGGTGGGGTAAGAATTGATAAAATTGCCGATAGCCTGCCAAACAACCCAATCAACCGTTCACTTAATCAACTCAATCCAACTTAATCAACCACCATCAACTTAATCAACAAATATTAAAACGTTGCCTTTATATTTGCATTGTGGAAAACAAAAAAAAAATCGCATTAATTATCCTCGACGGCTGGGGTTACGGCCGTAACGATGAGTCGAACGCTATACTTGCAGCAAAAACGCCCTTCTTCGATTCCATGTTGAAGAAGTATCCCCACTCAAAACTGGAAGCTTCGGGGACGGCGGTTGGCCTGCCCGACGGGCAAATGGGGAACTCGGAAGTAGGACACATGAATTTAGGTGCAGGACGGGTGGTTTACCAGGAACTTGGCCGCATACACAAAGCGGTTGATGATAATGAGTTCCCGCAAATTGCGGTATTGAAAGAAGCTTTTGAATATGCAAAGCAAAACGAAAAAAAAGTACATTTTATAGGACTGGTATCCGATGGCGGGGTACACTCGCATATCAGGCATATCAAAGGTTTGTGCGATGCCGCAAATACTTTTAAACTGGACAAGGTATTTATCCATGCTTTCTTAGACGGGAGGGATACCGACCCAAAATCAGGTGTGAATTTTATTACCGACCTTGAAAACTATATTAAGGATAGCCCGGTAAAAATTGCTTCAGCAATTGGCAGGTACTATGCGATGGACAGGGATAACCGCTGGGAAAGGGTTAAACTGGCTTATGACCTGATGGTTAATGGCATTGGCGAGGCTTCTCAAGATATAATTCAATCTATCAATGAATCGTATTTAAGGGATGTTACTGACGAGTTTGTAAAACCCATTGTAAGGGTTGACGAAAATGGCCTGCCACTTGCTGTAATAGAAAATGGCGATGTGGTGATCTGTTTTAATTTCCGGACAGACCGCGGCCGCGAAATTACCATTGCGTTAACGCAAAAAGCCTTCCCCGAATATAATATGCACCCGCTGGATCTGGATTATATTACCATGACGCCCTATGACGAGACCTTTAAAAATGTAAAGGTACTTTTTGATAAAGACGACCTGACTGAAACATTAGGGGAGACTTTACAGTATGCAGGAAAAAACCAGATTCGGATAGCTGAAACAGAGAAATACCCGCATGTAACCTTTTTCTTTTCCGGCGGGCGCGAGAAGGAATTTGTTAACGAAAAACGTCTGCTGGTGCCATCGCCAAAAGTGGCGACGTATGACCTGCAGCCCGAAATGAGCGCCCAGGGGATACGTGACGCCATTATCCCCGAGCTGAAGAGCGGCTGGGCTGATGTCATTATCCTCAATTTTGCAAACACAGATATGGTTGGCCACACCGGCGTTTTCAGCGCGGTTGTTAAAGCTGCCGAAACTGCGGATAGCTGCACCAAAGACGTGGTAGAAACGGGTTTGCAGTACGGCTATTCCTTTATAATTATTGCCGACCATGGCAATGCCGATTACATGGTCAATGACGATGGCACCCCAAATACGGCCCATACCACCAACCTGGTACCCTGCATTATTATTGATAAAGATGTTAAGCAGGTAAAGGATGGCAAACTTGGCGACATTGCGCCAACCATATTAAAGATCATCGGCGTCCCTATCCCCGAAAAAATGACCGGCAATGTATTGGTATAGGCTGAGATTAAAAAGCGCTGCGGCTTTATTAAGCGGGATAGTATTAACTGCCTGTTTGCCGGCGTGCAGGCCCGATGTGAAAGAAAGCGGGGGCGCCTTAAAATACTTTGATATAAATGGCTATTTTACAAAGGATATTGCCCGGCTTAACAAGTTGAACAAGCCGGTTTTAAAAACGGTTACCCATAACACCGTTTCCGAAAGTAAAACCGTTCATATCGATAATTGGGAGCTTGAACTTAGTTTATTTAAAGATGCCGACATCAACCGCCCGGCCTGGAAAAACAGTTATACGGTGATCGACGAAGACGGTATGCTGATCTACAGGGCAAAATATCCTGAATTAAAGATGCGCGAAATGCTCATCAAAAAAGATAAAGGAAAAATTAAGTGGATACTGATTTATAACAAAACGCCCAAAAATATCCTCTATCAAACTACTGAAAAGCTAAGCTATTTTCCCGATTCGCTTTATGTGATCGATAAAATGCAAAGGGTAAGATTGATGGGCTCTAATTTTTATGAGATAAAGGGAGCGATGAGCAGGTAGCTTACCGGCGGGCAAGCGCCTCATCAAGTTTTAGTTTTGAGAGGTCGATGAGGGAGGAAATATCAGTACGTTCCGGGTTATCTGCCAATACTTTTTCAAGGTCGGCGATAGACGCTTTTAACGAATTGATACCGCGGTTTTTGTCATAAAAGCGGCCTGTTGCCTGCAATTTAAATATGCCGTATTCGCGGTAAGCAATGCCCCTTGTTTGAAACTTGGTGGCATTAGGTTCGATAGAGATCGCTTTGGTAAGGTCAAATATCGCACCTATTAAATATTTCTCTTTATCAGCCTGCGAAAGCTGGTTATCCTTGCCAAGATAGCCTTTCGACCGTGCCCTATAGTAATAGGCCATAGCATCGGTAGGGTTTATGGCAAGTTCTTTGTTATAGGCGGCAATTGATTTTTTATAATTTTCGCTATGGTAGTAGGAGTAGCCAAGCATCCACAAAGCGTTGGCATCGGTTGAATCAATAAGGCAGGCTTTTTCCAGTTGGGCGGCGGCAACTTTAAAATCGCCGTCCATTAACGCTTGCTGGCCCAATTTGAAATAGGAATTTTGTGCCGATGTATTTTCAAGCGAAGTTATAACCAAGAAGGAAATGATAAGTGACAGCTTCATCAAGAGCTTATTGTATATCAAATTAGTATATCAATAACTTAAATTGTAAGAAATTATTATGCCAATTGCTTTTTTTTGAAAAAATGTTTTTTAATATTTTAAACTAAAACAATGCGATGATATGACTTTTTTTCATCTTTACCAATAATTTTTTGCTCATTTGACAAAATGAACTTGTATTTATAACGGGCATATAATCAGTTCATTATAACACAAAAATAATTGTTGATGATTATTAGCTTATATTGGCACATGTCTTGACCCGTTATGATCATACGGGAGCGATTGTTATTTAACCCGTACCTGGCGGCCCTGTATTATTGCAGGCTGACAATATGACGTTTTTTATTATAAATAGAGGTTTTGATGAGTTTTGACCCATTCGATTTTAGAAGTGCTTCACCAATAATAAACGAAGATTCTGAATTTTTCCCCCTTATGTCTTCCGAAGACGAGGAGGAAATGAACAATGAACAATTACCAGAATTTTTGCCCATTTTACCACTTCGCAATACAGTACTATTTCCGGGCGTAGTAATCCCGATCACTGTCGGCAGGGACAAATCGATCAAACTTATACGCGATGCCAACAAGGGCACCCGTATGATCGGGGTTGTTGCCCAGCAGGATGTGGGGATTGAAGACCCCTCATTTACACAATTAAATAAAATAGGCACCATTGCACTGATCATTAAGATGCTGCAGATGCCCGATGGTAATACGACGGTTATATTGCAGGGAAAAAAGCGCTTTATTTTAAAGGACGAAGTTCAAAGCGTGCCCTATATAAAAGCTACGATTGAACCTTTTAAAGAAATAACGCATAAAGCCGACAAGGAATTTAAAGCTATGGTCTCGTCTATTAAAGATATGGCCATGAACATCATCCAGCTTTCGCCCAATATTCCAAGCGAGGCCGGGATAGCTATACGCAATATTGAAAGCACTTCGTTTTTGATAAATTTTATTTCATCAAATATGAATGCGGACATGACTGCCAAGCAGCGTTTGCTGGAAGAACCTAATTTGCGCGTAAGGACAAACCTTGTTTTGGAGCACCTTACTTTAGACCTGCAAATGCTGGAGCTGAAAAACCAGATACAAAGTAAAGTAAGGGTTGACCTGGACAAGCAGCAGCGCGATTATTTTTTAAACCAGCAATTAAAAACCATCCAGGAAGAGCTTGGGGGTAATTCGCCGGACCTGGAAATAGAAAGCTTAAAATTACGTGCGTCAAAAAAGAAGTGGGCAAAAGAAGTTAACGATCATTTTACCAAAGAGGTTGAAAAGCTGGCGCGTACAAATCCTGCTGCCGCCGATTATTCTGTACAGATAAACTACCTCGAATTGTTGCTTGACCTGCCCTGGAGCGAATTTACTAAAGATAATTTCGACCTAAAGCGCGCCCAAAAAGTTTTGGATAAAGACCACTTTGGCCTGGATAAAGTAAAACAGCGCATTATCGAATACCTGGCAGTGCTTAAACTAAAGCACAATATGAAAGCGCCCATCCTTTGCCTGGTTGGACCTCCCGGCGTGGGCAAAACCTCGTTAGGGAAATCAATCGCTAAAGCGCTGGGGCGTAAATATGTGCGCATGGCCTTAGGCGGGATACGTGACGAGGCCGAAATACGGGGCCATCGCAAAACTTATATCGGCGCCATGCCCGGCCGTATTATTCAATCAATAAAAAAGGCGGGCGCGGCCAACCCCGTTTTTATTTTAGACGAAATTGATAAGGTGGGCAACGATTTCAGGGGCGACCCATCGTCAGCATTGCTCGAAGTGCTTGATCCCGAACAAAACAGTACTTTTTACGATCATTACGTTGAGGTTGATTTCGATCTGTCGAACGTAATGTTCATCGCAACAGCAAATTCCCTGAGCAGTATACAGCCCGCGTTGCTCGACCGTATGGAAGTTATTGAGGTAAGCGGGTATACTATTGAAGAAAAAATTGAAATTGGTAAACAGCACCTGGTGCCCAAACAACGCGATGCACACGGATTAAAACCAAAAGATGTTGTTATAAGGCCGGATGTGCTTGAAAAACTAATAGTTGACTATACCCGCGAATCGGGTGTGCGTGCATTGGAGAAAAAGATAGGCTCCTTAGTTCGCGGCGTGGCAAAAAATATCGCGATGGACGAGCCATATAACCCGGTTGTAAACAAAACTGAAGTGGAAAAAATATTGGGCTCGCCGATATTTGATAAAGACCTGTATGAAGGCAACGATGTTGCAGGTGTGGTAACCGGGCTGGCCTGGACACAGGTTGGAGGTGACATTTTGTTTATCGAAGCCAGTTTGAGCCCCGGTAAAGGAAGGTTAACGTTAACCGGGAGCCTCGGCGATGTGATGAAAGAATCTGTAACCATCGCTTTAGCCTATCTGCGCGCCCACGCTTCCAATTTTGATATCGACCCGAGGCTCTTTGACCAATGGGATATCCATGTGCATGTACCGGCAGGCGCCACGCCTAAAGACGGGCCTTCGGCTGGTATCACCATGCTGACCGCTTTAACATCAGCATTTACCCAACGAAAAGTAAAGTCGCACCTGGCAATGACGGGAGAAATTACCTTGCGTGGACGCGTATTGCCTGTCGGGGGGTTAAAAGAGAAAATACTTGCTGCCAAACGGGCTAATATAAAAGACATAATTTTATGCGCATCGAACAAAAAGGATATACTGGAAATTAAAGGGGATTACATAAAAGATCTGCAATTTCACTATGTTACCGATATGCGCGAAGTAATTGAACTCGCCCTTTTAAATGAGAAGGTTAGAAACCCAATTGACCTTACTATTAAGGAAGGGCCGAATGGCCGGACTGACTCCTGAGGGAGCGGGTTAACTAAAACTTTTTAAGCTAACTGGATAATATCTACAAGTAAACGGCAGGTTTTTTTTTATGCCCGCCGTTCTCCAACCGCTCCGGCAGGGGCGCTTGGGACTAACCACTTCCCGTTACTGAAACTTTTTAAATCAGGTAAGCGTAAAACGTACTATCCTAATTATAAATTGATTATGATATTTGTTAACAAGCGTATGCAAAATCTAAAAATGAAGAAGGCCTTTTTACTAAAAGCTATTTTATTATTGCTACTTGTCACTTCTCATTTTTGTTTGAAAGCACAAAATCTTGAAGAAGATACCGTCAAAAGAGATTCAACCATCAAGCCTGCAGGCAAGCCCCGTTCTGTATTCATCGAAGTTGGCGGCCCTGGCCTCGCTCTTACTATAAATTACGATACGCGCTTTGGCGAGGATAGGGATAAATGGGGGTTCAGGATCGGCGCCGGCTATTATAATACAGGCGCTAACTGGGTTGCTACTGTTCCGTTTCAAATAAATTATCTGAAAGGCTCGGGAAACAGTTTTTTAGAATTAGGGGCAGGGACCACTTTTGTACGATCGGAGGGGTCGACGAACGGTTCGTTTTTTCAATTTGATAATATCACTGGGTTTATCGGCACTGCCACTATAGGCTACCGTTACCAGCAGGATAACGGCGGCATAAACTTCAGGATAGCCTTTGTCCCCATTTTATACGACGAGGGTATAATTGCCGAGGGTGGAATAAGTATTGGCTACACTTTTTGATATATAATAACAGCATAAAATATAAAACAAAAGGCTTTCCGTAACCCGGGAAGCCTTTTGTTTTTTACTACGTTAATACAAGCCCTGGTTATTATGTGTATTTTATATTCATTCCGTAAATGCTTTCGCGGTTAAAAGATGGCCCGTAAATCAGCCGTTACAACACTTAATTTAATTTCTTTATAAAATTAAAAATAGCCGGAATTGATTTTTGTATTACATTTTTAACATCAAAGATATTTTTTTACATTTTTTATTGTAAATGTCCATATTTTTTACAATTTTTAAATTTAATTGTATTTATTAATTACTGCTATAATTAATAAGCAGCAACATTACTACTTATGAGGATTCTGTCATTAATTGTCTTTATATTAGTAATCAGCGAGATGCGTACTTGTTGAAGTCGGCTATCACTGTTAACTATCCCCTTAAAGTTAATAGTGGCACACTATACGGCCTGTCGAAATACAGTCATTAACTGCCCCTGTAGTTAGTAAACAGCAATAGTACTGTTCATAGAATGTATATAATATTTTAAATAACTATTAACTAATCTTTATGAAGAAAAATTTACTTTCCTTTTTTCTTTTATTTTTCTGTTTCTCTTTTGTTTTTGCTCAAAACAGGGTGATAACAGGTAAAGTAACTGATCAAAAAGACGGATCGCCCTTACCTGGGGTAAGCGTGATTGTGAAAGGTACCACAGCCGGGACGCAAACCAATTTAGACGGCGTTTACAGCCTGACAGTACCTGACGGAGCCAAAGCGCTGGTATTCAAGTACGTTGGGTACAAAGAAGCAGATTTGCCGATAAACGGCAATGTGGTGAACGCGCAGTTGGAATATGACCCCAAACAGCTCAGCGAAGTTGTTGTAGTGGGGTACGGTACCCAAAAGCGTTCCAGTATTACAGGCGCCATTACTTCGGTATCAGCCAAGGATATTGAAAACACCCCGGTAACAACTTTTGAGCAGGCATTGCAGGGCAAAACGGCCGGTGTAAATATACAGGCCGGCAATGGTAAGCTCGGGCAGGGCATCAGTATAAATGTTCGCGGGTCGTCTACCATAAATGGCAACACGCAGCCCCTGATAATTATGGATGGGATAGTAATTAACCAGGATAACCTATCAGGTACCTCTGCTCCAACCGATCCGCTTGCTGATATTAACTTTGATGACATCGAATCTTTCGAGGTTTTAAAGGATGCGTCAGCCTCAGCAATTTACGGTTCACGCGCTTCTTCGGGCGTTATACTAATAACCACTAAAAAAGGCAAGGCCGGTACGGCAAAAGTAAATTTCGGTTCTTATTTCGGATACAGCGAGCCATCCAGGCATCGTCAATTTTTGGATAGCCAGCAATGGCTGCAGATCGAGGAGCGTGCTGGCCAGGGCGCTGCCAACCAGGATTTCCTTGCAGGCTTTTATCCTACACTCGCTGATGCCCAGAATGCTTATACCTCCTATCTTAATGATGAATTTACTGCATTGGCAGCCGGTAACACCAATTGGGCCTCTACCAATACCAACTGGGAAAAGGAAGCGTTTCAAACCGCCCCTCAACAACAGTACGAACTTAATTTTTCAGGCGGCACCGATAAAACGACTTATTATTTCGGCGGCCAGGCCCTTAACCAGGTTGGTATATTAAAAGGAAATGCTTTGCAGCGTTACAGCGGCAGGGTAAATCTCGACACAAAAATATCCAGTACGTTTGATGTGGGCATGAACCTTAATTTTGCACATAGCTATAACCAGCGCGTAGGCAATGACGACCTTTTTTCGACGCCATTGCAGGTAGTGGCCCTGTCGCCTATAACCCCGCTGATCGACCCGCGTTCGGGCCTGATAAGCGGTACCCCGCCGGGCGCAAGCAGCAGTTACCCGCTTTATTACAACCCGCTGATAAGTGTTAATAATGAATATTTTCATACCAATGTTTACCGTACATTAGGTGATATATATGCTAACTGGGAAATTGTAAAACATTTAACCTTTCACTCAGACCTGGGTGTTGACCAGACCAATCAGAACGAGGATGATTATGCTAATAGTTTAACTGCGCGAAATAGCGGCACAACTACCGGCTTAGGTGATAATGCTGAAACAATCCAGGTACATTTCACAGTAAACAATTATTTCACGTATAAAAACAACATTGGACATGACAATACGCTGGATGTGACGGTCGGAACCAGTTTTGAGAATAATCACTTTACAACTAATAGCGTTTCGGGCCAGCAATTTCCTTCGGATGCTTACAAAACCATCGCTTCGGCAGCTTTAATTTCGGCCGGTTCATCCGCACAGAGCGCAAGTACGTTATTATCCTATTTTGCAAGGGCAAATTATGCCTATAAAAGTAAGTATCTGTTTTCCGCAAGTGTAAGGGCCGACGGGTCATCAAACTTTGGCGCCGACAATCGTTATGGTTATTTCCCAAGCGCTTCAGCCGGATGGGTAATGAGCCAGGAAGATTTTTTGAAAAATTTTCAGGCATTGAGCGACCTTAAGCTTAGGGCAAGTTATGGCTTAACCGGTAATAATGGGGCCGCTCCGTATTCAGCCCTGGGTTTATTTTCAGGAACCGGCGGTTATAACGGTGTGGCCGGGCAGCGGTATACTCAAATTGCCAACCCGAATTTAAAATGGGAACAAACAGCACAGCTTGATATAGGATTGGACTGGGGCTTTTTCAATAACCGCTTGTCCGGAAGTTTTGATTATTACAAAAAGAACACAACCGATGTACTGCTATTTGTCGATATCCCTCAAACCACAGGCATAGCCAGCCAATTGCAAAATATAGGTAAGCTTTATAATCAGGGTTTTGAAGCATTGATATCATCGGATAATTTTGTTGGCAAGTTCAGATGGACCACCAGTTTCAATGCGGCCTATAATAAAAATAAGGTAACCTACCTGGCCGGGCAGCAGATACCGGGGGGGGCCGACTTAAACTATGTTTTAGAAGGGCAGCAAATAGGCGTTTTTTACGGCCGCCAATACGCAGGTGTTAACCCGGCCAATGGTGACGCCCTGTATTACCTAAACACTAAAAACCCTGATGGTTCGCTTAACAAAGGCACCACCAATGATTATAACCAGGCGCAACTGGTAGTATTAGGTAACGCGCAGCCAGACTGGACAGGCGGTATCACAAATACTTTTAGTTATAAAGGTTTTGATCTTTCATTCAATTTTTATGGGTCATTTGGTAATAAAATATACAATGGCGGCGGCCAGTATATGAGCGCCGAAGCCAGCAACGGCCTGGATAATCAAACCCTTGACCAGCTAAATTACTGGAATAAGCCAGGCGACATTACCAATGTTCCCGAGCCCCGGTTGTTTTATGCAAACGGCACTAATTCATCCAGCAGGTATTTATCCGACGGTTCTTATATCCGGTTAAAGACCGCTACTTTCGGATACAGCTTTCCGAAAGCATTGCTTTCGAAAATTAAAATCGATAATTTAAGAGTATATGTGAGCAGCTATAACCTGTTCATAATAACTAAATACAAAGGATGGGATCCGGAAGTAAATACTGATTTTGAGGCCAGTAACATTAACCTGGGTAATGATTTTTACTCGGCGCCGCAGCCACGTACCCTTATTTTTGGAATAAATGTTGGATTATAATTTAAATAATAAGACAATGAAAAAACTTAATAAAATATATTTAGGGGCCCTTAGTACCATAGTGCTGCTTTGTGCCTGTAACAAGCAACTTGATTTAAAACCCTATCAACAAATTGAGCAAAATACGGCAATATTAACAGCCCAGGATGTACAGATAACATTGGTAGGTGGCTATAATCGCATGGGCTTGGCCGATCTGTATGGCGGCGGGGCATTTTTATATCCCGATTTGATGGCTACCCAAACTATTTTGACATGGCAGGGAACTTTCCAGACCTTAACACAAATGGTTGACCAGGCAATCGCAATTGATAACTCGGATGTTGACCTTACCTGGCTGGATGGCTACCAGGTAATTAACCAGGCAAACAACGTATTGGCAAATTTAAAGATCGTAAATAACGACCCTGGCACTGAAGGCGGGGCCAAATTCTTAAGAGGACTGACTTATTTTGATCTTGCCCGTCTTTTTGGAAGGGCGTGGAATGATGGCAACCCGGCTACAAATCCTGCTGTCCCTATTGTACTAACACCTACAACAGCGGTCACTGCTGCATCTTACGTGCCACGTTCTACCGTAGCCCAGGTTTATGCGCAGGCGATAGCCGATCTTACGGATGCTGAAAAAGACCTGCCTGCAAGCAACAGTTTTTTTGCGAATAGTTATTCGGCATCTGCCATACTTGCCCGTCTATACCTTCAACAGGGCGATTATGCAAACGCGGCTAAGGAAGCAGATAGGGTGATCGGTTCAGGAAATTTCGCTTTAAATAACAATTATGCCGATGAATTCCCTTACCCGGGTTTTGTTCCCTCGTTTGGGTATCCAAACGGTATCCCCGCGCACGTTGACAATACTTCTGAAGACGTGTTTGCCATACAGGTTACGCCACAGCAAGGAACAAATGCCCTCAATACTTTCTATGCTTCTTCGGATAATGCCGGCCGCGGCGATATCATCATTAGTGATGATTTTGTTAACAGTTTTGAGCCCGGTGATACAAGGGCGTTAATGTATAACGAAGATAGCGCAGGCATACTGCGGTGCGACAAATTTGACAATGTCGATGGCAATGTGCATATCATACGTTTGGCAGAGCTTTATCTTATACGGGCAGAAGCTAATCTCCATTTGGGCGGCGCAGCTGTTGGACCTACCCCGCTTAGTGACGTAAACACCATAAGGGCACGCGCCGGTTTAGCGCCATTAGCCACTGTAGCCATTGCCGATGTGATGACAGAAAGGGTACACGAGTTAGCTTTTGAAGGGGGATTCTTTTTACACGATGCAAAAAGGGCTTCAACTACCACTGGCCAGCTGACAGTTGGCGCTTTACCCGCTTTTTCACCAAAGCTTGTTTTTCCTATACCATCAGTGGAAATAAACGCTAATCCAAAACTGGTACAAAACCCAGGTTATTAATTAGTCCGAAAGTCAGTAAAGTCCGCAAGTCCGAAAGAGGCTGCAACTGACAGTTCGACAAAAAATAACTTAAGTTACATAGAAGAATGGCAAAATAATTTTTAATAAAGAAACCGGGACGCACAATCGCCCCGGTTTTTTTATGCGATTGAATTTGCAGACTCCCCAAAAAGAGTTTGATTTTTTCTGATTAAGATATTCTAAACACTAAAATCATTTTTTCCGGGACTTAGATTGAAGCTTCTTTCGGACTTGCGGACTTTACTGACTTTCCGGCTTATCTCCAATTTTTTTCTATTTTAGTGCCCAATTTATAAACCCCGATGAAATTCAAATTATTATTCCTATCGATCTGTCTTTTAGCCACGGTTAGCACGTTTGCCCAAACACACAGCACCGAAATTGGCGCTGAAACAGATAATGATTCGTACCTTTTGCAAGGATCGGACAGGTATTATACCGATGGCATTTTTTTATATTACAGGCATGCTTTGACCGTAAAGTTCAACTCGAACCTGCAAAATAAAGTGCTGGGGTTTGAAATGGGGCAAAAAATATTTAACCCTCAAAGCGGGAGCATTTTTTACAACGGCGCCGATCAACCCGGTCTTATCGACCGTCCTTTTGCTGCTTATTTATATGTAGGTTCAACTTTAAACTTTTTATATAGTGACGAGAGTAACTTAAAAATAGGCGCCCAGGTAGGCACCGTGGGGCCAAATGCAATGGGTAAACAGGTACAGGATTTTGTGCACGATAATTTTGGCTTTTACCACCCCAGCGGCTGGGAATACCAAATAAACAACGATTTCGAGATCAATCTTTCAGCTGAATATAACAGGTTGCTCGCAAGGGCCTCGTGGGCAGATATTTCTTTAGCCAGCTATGTTAATTTGGGGAACGGTTTTACAGGCGCAGGTGTTGGCCCGATGGTCAGGTTAGGTTCATTTAACCAGTTATTTAATTCGGTAAGTACACAAAGCACGGTTAGCAGCAAGGAGATCACCGGGCTGCTTCACAAGCACGAGCTGTTTTTTTATTACAAACCCCAAATTAATTATGTAGCCTATGACGCCACCATACAGGGCGGCCTATTTGATAACCATAGCGGCCTTGAGATAACTAAAGATAAAGAGCCCTTTATTTTTAGCCAGCAATTTGGCGTTGCTTTTACCACCAACCGTTTTGTCTTTGATATTGCCGCTATCTTTCACACACTCGATGATAAAGAAATGATCCAAAGCCACCAATGGGGAGCGGTGACTGGGTTGTATCGGTTTAAATAAAGTTTGCAGTTTGCAGTGGGCAGTTTGCCATTGAGCCAACTGTAAACTGCCCACTGCTAACTGCCACTACTCCTCAAACCCCTTCTTCCTTCCCTCTTTTTTAACCGAATTCAATCGTTTATTCTCAAGCCTCGCCGCTTTGG